>Ga0209777_10000457_pt1 | contig 68040 bp, 58 predicted proteins | sample FrelakmetHBP12HB_FD_187147 | JGI IMG/M metagenome (GOLD analysis project Ga0209777, IMG submission 187147) | Freshwater lake sediment microbial communities from the University of Notre Dame, USA, for methane emissions studies -HBP12 HB (SPAdes)... | ecosystem: Environmental > Aquatic >...
TCATGTAGGTTGAAATTCCTGGGACGGAAATTAATGCCCCGCATTTCATCGGACAGTTATAGCAACTTATTAACCGCGTCCGCACATTTTCTTGAGTCTCCTTCCACTTCTCTTCGACTTCCTTGGTCCAATAATCTCTTCTCCGAGTGCGGGCATTTCCCCACATGAAATTGGTGGTGTGCCATTCCTCATCAATGAGTTTCATCTCTGCCGGTGACCCAAGCCCGGCTAAAATGGGCATTACCCCCGGAACGGGCTTTTTGTCTCGGACTTGTATATATTTCAGCACACCGTTGCAAAGCTCCATGAATTCAGCCGGTCGGGCAATATTGACGTCCTTTGTTCCACGAACGGCTATCGCCTTTATCCCTTTGTCTCCCATAACGGCGCCTATTCCCAGTCGGCTGGCACTGGACCTGCCCTGTTCGATGGAAGCCATATAAACCCTGTTTTCACCGGCCAGGCCGATAGCAGCCACCTGGGCGTTCGGCTCCTTCAACTCCTGTCGAATAAGTTCTGCGGTTTCACCTGCGCCTTTACCCTGCAAATGAGAGGCATCCCGTATTTCTACTTTGTCATTGTTTATCCACAAATAGACCAGATTGGGGGACTTGCCGCGAAAGATCACTTTGTCATAACCGGCATACTTCAATTCCGGTGCCCAAAATCCCCCCATCATTGAATAGGCCATTAACAAAGTCTGAGGAGAAATGGTAGAAACAATGGTACGATTACAGCCGATAGCGGGTGTGCCACATAAAAGACCAGTGCTGAATATGAGTAGATTATCAGGAGAAAAGGGTTCAGTTTCAGGAGGAACCCTATCCCATAATATCTTGGTGTTAGTACCGAGACCCCCAAGATGAAGTTCCGTTAATCTTGGGTCAGTTTCTACCCTCTCAATGCTTCCTCGGGATAGATCAATTTCTAAATTAAATCCTGTCTCTGCGTACCTCATTTTTAGCCTCTCTCCGCAGCCATAGCCTTCCGCTGCGCAGTTTGTTCATATTTTCACATGCGTTTGCTTTATATAACAAGAAAATGCCCTTGTCAAGAGGGGAAGCGCTCTCCGCACCGTTTTTTTCCCGCTGCGCAGTTTGTTCATGTTTTTCGCACCCTTACACCCTCATTGTAAACGATAATTAATCTCTTCGCAAATCCCTTTCACTAACTCTGTTGACTCCTGGATGGACGAGTTGGGCACCTGGCGCGTCAGGCCAACAGCCCAGATGGCGGCTTGAAGATCCCTGCTGTTTGCCTTAATGGGTATGTCAGGGAACATCAACGTAACCAGTGCTTTTCACGAACCGCCGTATGCTGACCGGCACGTACGGTGGTGTGAGAGGCCGGGGCCGTGAGGCCCCCGCCTGCTCGATGCGGATTCTACTTTGGAGGCCTCAAAGCGAGGACAGAGCGAGGACTCGGCCGACGGATCATCTCTTTTCCTATGTTGAATCATTCCGCCGAATAGAGCAATAATAAGAAGGCTGGGTGTAAGGAGCCCGCGGTAAGAATCCGAATCAGGGGAGACTCATGAAGAGACTTGTTCACGACAGGAAGATTGCAATGCGGACTTTCGATCTGGGAGACCATTTCATTCTTGTGGAGGGTAACCTTATCGATCACCGCCATTGGCCGAGAGACAAAAAGGCCTCAGAGCAACCTGGCATTGTACATGATATGGTGATTCGATTGAAGATCAAGGGCCCTGAGATGTCGATCGAGGAAGCAGAGGCTGCAATGCCTCATTATCCGAATGAAGAGTGCCCGGCGGTGCTTGCCGGGATCCGGAATCTGCAAGGGGTGAGGATCGCTCCGGGCTTCACCATGAAGGTAAAAAGGGCCATCGGGGGCATAAAGGGATGCGCCCATCTGACGAGCCTCGTTCTCGCCATGGGGGAGGAAGTCGTCCAGGGGTACTGGACAGCCTATGGCGAGGAGAGAGGGAAGCTGGGGCTTCGTGCGCAGGAGATAAAGAACCTTATCAATACCTGCCACCTCTGGCGGGAGGACGGCCCGATCGTCAAGGGATTCCGTGAACGAGGGGAAGCTTAGAACCATGGAAACCATTGCGGTTGGGGTAAAGGTGAGGAAGCCGGTTTGGGTTAGGTCTTTGGGTGAGGGCAAGGAGACGTTCATTTCCTCCATAAAAAATGAAAGAGGTATTATGCCATGCATCTGCCGAAAACCATGAAAGCAGCAATGCTGCACCGGCCGGAGCACCTGACGCTGGAAGAAATTCCCCTCCCGGAAATCGCCGACGACGAAGTGCTGATCGAGGTGAAGGCCTGCGGGATCTGCGGTACGGACGTCCTGGCCTACCACGGCGGCCATCCCCGGATCACATACCCCCGGATTCTGGGGCACGAGTTTTCGGGCGTGGTGCGCCGGGTCGGCAATAGAGTGGATAAGATCGCCCCAGGGATGCGGGTAACCTCCACCATGGAAATCCAGTGCGGTCAGTGTTGGGCCTGCCGCCACGGCCACTTAAACCACTGCCAGTCCGGGAGGTCGATCGGCCTGAGCGCTGACGGTGGGATGGCTCAATATATGAAAGCGCCGGCACGAAATGTACTTCGCCTGCCGGACAACATCGACTTCGAAGTGGGTGCCATCGCCGAGACCCTTGCAGTAGGGTACAACGCCATCCGCCTTAAGGCTCAGGCCGGGGCAGGGGACATCGTGGTCATTCTCGGCGCAGGTCCTGTAGGCATGGATGTGCTGGCCTGCGCCCGGGCTTCCGGTACCTACATCATCATCTCGGATGTCATGAAGAACCGCCTTGAGATCGCCAGGACCATGGGTGCTGACCGCGTGGTTTGCACTACCGAGGAAGACCTGGCGAAGGTGGTTCATGAGACCACGGATGGCCGGGGGGCCGATGTGGTGGTCGAGACCGTGGGATCTGCGGGCGCCAGGACAGTCTACCAGGCGGTCGAGCTGACCCGGGTTAGGGGCACAATCATCATCATGGGAACGAACGCGGAGAACCGTGCGGAGTTCCCGGTGACGACCTTCAAAGAAAAAGAAATGACCATGATCGGCTCGCGGGGGATTCCCTTCGATGCCCTGGAGCGGGCACTGATGCTCTTAGGCGAGGAGCGTGTCAACCTCAAGCCCTTAATCACGCACCGTTTCCCCCTGGAGAAGATCCAGGAGGCCATGTGGACAGCCGAGCACGAAAAGGATAAGGCACTGAAGATAATGATCAAGTTTGAGTAATAGAGGCTTACACTTAGAAAGGCATGGTGGACACGCTCCGCATCCAGCATTTTTCCCCAGCTTCATCGTCTTTCACGAACGTGATAGCTTTTATGCTCAGACCCATTCGAATCGTGCGGTGAAGTGCCTTAGAACGGGTGCCTCGTAGGTAAATCTGACCCCTCTTATCTCGTGCTTGTGCTCTGCTGCGTAGGCGACCGCTTCGGCTACATAGTCCAGGTGCGACCGAGTGTACATGCGCCGGGGCAGGGCCAGGCGCAGCAATTCGTAAGGTGCCGGAGTAACTGAGCCGTCGGCATTTTTTCTGGAAAAGAGCACGCTGCCCATCTCACCGGAACGGATTCCTGAAAGTTCGTAGAGGTAGGCGCTCAGGGCGGTCCCCGGGAATTGATGCCACGGGATATGTTCCAGAAGTGCACCGGCATCGATAAAGACCGCGTGTCCCCCTGTCGGGCGGACGATGGGAATCCCCGCTTCCAGAAATTTCTCTCCGAGATACGCCGTGTTTCCAAGGCGGTAGCGCAAATAATTTTCGTCAAGCACCTCTTCAAGACCGACAGCAATCGCTTCCATGTCATAGCCTGCAAGCCCACCATATGTGGGGAAGCCTTCGATGGGAATCATCCGATTGCGGCAGCGTTCGGCCCAGGTCTCATGGTTGAGTGCGAGGAAACCACCGATGTTGACAAGACCGTCTTTCTTCGCGCTCATGGTACAGCCGTCCGCGTAGGAGAACATCTCTTGAGCAATCTCCAGGGGAGTCCTATCGGCATATCCGGGTTCCCGGAGCTTGATGAACATTGAGTTCTCGGCGAACCGACAGGCATCGAGGAATAAAGGGATACCCTGGTGGCGGCAAATCCTGCTCACTTCGCGGATGTTTTCCATTGCGACAGGCTGACCGCCTCCTGCGTTATTCGTTACCGTAATCATCACAACGGGGATGCGGTTGCGTCCGACTTCCTTTATCAAGGTTTCGAGTCTCTCCACGTCCATGTTACCCTTGAAAGGGTGTTCGAGCATGGGACTTTTCCCTTCCGCAATTAAGAGATCACGGGTATCCATCCCCTGGAGTTCGATGTTGGCACGGGTGGTATCAAAATGCGTGTTATTGGGTACGATTCCGGCAGGTTGGCGGATGGTGCTGAACAGGATATGCTCTGCTGACCGGCCTTGATGAGTTGGGAGCACGTAGCGGAAGCCGGTAATCTTCCTGACCTGAGCCTCAAACTTGAAGAATGATCGACTCCCGGCGTAAGATTCATCACCGAGCATCATGGCACTCCATTGGGCAGAGCTCATGGCACCCGTGCCGGAATCGGTCAGCAGGTCGATCAGGATCTCTTCGGCTCTTATCTGAAATGTATTCAAACCCGCACGCTGAAGCGCTGCCTGGCGCTGCTCCAACGTGGTGATTCCGATCGGTTCAATGCTTTTGATGCGGAAAGGCTCAATCATCGTTTTGGGCTGAAAACTCATATCGCTCCCTCCTGATGCCTGTCAAAGACGTTGCCAGTGACGTTAATCATTGTCCCCACTCTGCGATCCATCGATATTTTATTCAGGAGAATAACTTAGAGGGCCCTTTGTCGCAACCGTGCTCGATTCCTCTTGGTTCCGGAGATACATCTTAGTGGATAAACCCCATATCCTTTCCCGTGATGAGGGCAAAAAATACTATCTGCCCGGAGATAAAATGCAGGGTTTCACCCATTTCCATGGCGTTCGATGACTGGTATTTTCTTTTCATGGTGATTTTTACGTCCAAAGCGGAGGTTTCCAATGCAGGCGAAATTGATCGATGAGAGAGAGGGAAGGACTTACGCAGTGATTTTTTCAACCGGCGACGAGGTTGTAGAAGGTCTCCTGACCTTCGCCCGGGAGAAGAAAGTGAAGGCCAGTCATTTCACCGCTATCGGGGCCTTCAGGGATGTGACGCTGGGATATTTCGATTGGGCAAAAAAGGATTTTCGGAAGATTCCGATCCATGAGCAGGTCGAAGTCCTCTCTCTCGTCGGTAACATCGTATCCGATAATGGAAGCCCGAAGTTGCACGCTCACGTGGTGATCGGTAAATCCGATGGGACCGCGCATGGGGGGCACCTCATGGAGGCCCACGTACGACCCATTCTTGAAGCGATCGTGGTCGAATCGCCTGCTCACTTGCACCGCAAGCTGGACAGAGAGACCGGACTGGCACTGATTAATTTTGAGCCGGATTAGACCTGACCCCCGACTCGCCGGGGAATCCAATAGGGGTTGAAATCCTAAATTTCAAATTCCAAATCCCAAATAAATCCCAAATTTCAATTTCAAATGACTCAGGCGCTTTCTTTTAAATTGGAATTTGGACCTTTGGGTTTCTACACATGATGAATTCGTAAAAAGTCGAAAAGAGCTAATGGCCGTCATTCCGGCGAAAGCCGGAATCCAGCGATCTTAGGTAGTTACAAAAATACTGGACACCGGTTTTCACCGGTGAGACGACTTTTTACGAGACTATCACACATTAAATTTGAGAATTTGTCTCTGACTTTCTTTGGAATGTCCTCCTGAAATCTTCCCTCCCCTCGGAGACTGTGTCACAATGGCGAGCTGGGGGAGAGACAGTTGGGTTCCAAAGATTTAGAACGCGGGTCTTTTAGATTGTGGGAAATCGCGGCCTGAGTGAAATTGAATGTTTTCATTTGATTAGCGCGCTGAATTGAAACGGCTAAAGGTAACCGCTCTGAATCTTTTCCGCCCGACTGTCTCTCCCCCTTTCCCGAACGCCTGTTTTTACATATTACGACACGGTCTCTCGGTGGGAAGGGGATGAGGGGGAGGGGGGACCAAACGGTCTCCATTTTGTTCACCCCCACCCCCTGAACCATGTGAGGTTCAGGGCTTTTTCCTGCACCCCACAAGGGCGGGAGGAAAAGGGACCTGGATTCTCTCCGATTGTTTGCCAGGAATATTACGAAGCCCCGGGTTGGTTGGTCGGGATGGTTTCGACGGGGACCATGCCAAACGGACCGTAACCCCCGGCTGGAGGTCGAATTGCGACGGATGCGGCAGAAAACGTGCCAGTAGTATGGTCGACCAACCGCACAGGAATATCGGCCAACTGGCTTAACCATACAATCAACGCCTCTATGTCGGTTGCGTACTCAGGCCTCCCGCGGCGGTAACCGATGTAGAGTGGGCTCTGACGTCGGACGGCGCATCCACCGAAGTAACCATCAGACCCCTGGAGGCAAACATCTGCCTCGGACGCTGAAGAAAATTGCCAAAGTCGCCCTCGCCCAATCCTACTTGGCATCACCTACCCTTATCAAGGTCACTTCGATCGCTCAGGTTAGTTAAATAATTTAACTTGCGTTCCCCAGAGGGTTAAATGAACCCCCGTTAGACTGGAACAACAGGGGAGACTGAGCTGCAAGGGGCGCACCGCAGGAATAGTACGCCCCTACAGGACTTCACGGTCCGGTTACGGCGAAGGGGCTGGTGTCGGAACCGAGGCTGTTAGAGACCCTCAGCGTGTAATCTGTGGCCGCAGTCATCTTCGAAGGCACCAAGAACGTGATGGTATCCATCGTCCACGTGCCAACCTTGCAGGACTTCACCGCTCTGCCTCGTTCCAGGGTTACCTTTCCTTTCTTTGTCGTAAAGAAATTTCCCTTAATCGTAAGCGGAGTCTTGCTTCCGGGAACACCACTCGCCGGCGCAGAAGTGATCTCGGGGCCCCGCACCGTAAAAGCTCCCTTTTCTGTGATAGAGGTTCCTTTTGGAACCTTGGGCTGAACGACGACATCACTCGCCACTCCGGCGGGTGGAACCTTCCTCAAAGACCCACGTATTTTCGTATCGGTCCACTCTACGATCTTGAGGGCCAATCCTCCGATGAGAACCTTGCCCTTGGATTTTCCAAACCCAGAACCTTCGATAGTAAGTTCCGTCCCTAACGTTCCGGCTTCAGGCGTGACGCGGAAGGAACAGGTCTTAAAGCTCCATAGCGGCCCTGCAATTTCGCCGCACGCGTTCTTAGCGACAACCTTCCAGTAGTAAGTCGTCCCATACAAAAGGGAGCCCGGATCGCACGTTGGTGTCGCAGTGGTCGTCAAGAAGCCAGGAGGGTTCGTCTCCCCGAAATAGACATCATAGAAGGTAGCATCCGAAGCTGTCCAACTGAGCGTCGGGTTGATTGGTGCATCTAAATACCCATTGCTGGGAGTCGGGCTGGATGGAGTTGAGGGGAGCGAGCAGGTCGTGAATCTCCAAACTGGTCCAGGCGTGGAGTTGCCACAGCCATTCTTTGCAACAACCTGCCAATAGTAGGTCGTCCTATAACTCAGCGCAGGCGATGGAGAATAACTCGGAGTCGTTGGTGTCGCAACTCTGATTGTGGGAGGACTGGTTGTTCCAAAATAGACTTCATACGAATCTGTATTCAAAGTGGCTGCCCAACTCAGCGTAGGCAAGGTTGAAATGCCGTTGGCTCCATCTGACGGAGTTGGACTAAAAGGAGTCCCTGGGATTGCACAGAAGTTCCCTGTAACGCTTTTAGGTCCCGTCATAGCGATAGCTGTAGGGTTCGTTGTTTCGGTGAGATCACCGGACCAGCTTTTAAACGTATAGCCTGGGTTGGCATTCGCGGAAATGGAAAGATGCTGCCCGCTGTCATACCAGTTTGTCCCTGCGGGATTGATCGTACCTCCTCCGGCTGGGTTCACCATCGTCGTCAAGGTATACTGTGTCGTAAACGAGGCCGTGTAGGTTGTTGGCGATGATGGGGCTGTTATAACGTGGCTCTGCCCGCCCCCGTCACTCCATGTGCCGTAAACGTAACGCACTCCCGAAGCTCCGCTTTGCGGAGAGGGAGCCATCAGACTGTGTGATGAAACAACCTCCCAGGTGAATGAATGGGGGGCAGTGTACGTCGTTCCATCCACCACCACGTGCAACCCCGATGGACTGGTCGTCACCGTGTGGGTCTGGATGGGGACGTTAACCGTAACGCTCACTGGTCTCGTTGTATTCCCATTGCCATTGGTCGTGTTGGTAAAGCTGACCGTATCAGAGTAGGAGCCCGGGCTTAAACTATTGGCTCCGCTGTTAAGAGAAACCGTTAGCGTGGTGCTTGCTCCTGCATTAAGGGTCCCACTTGCTGAGGAAAGAGTTGTCCAGGTCTGAAGCTTCGAGGCTGTCCAGTCAATCGAACTGCCTCCGGTATTCTGTAGTGTATAAGCCTTACTTGATGGAGTGAATGGGCCACCTTGAATCCCCGAGGAGGTCAAACCATCTGCAGGCGTCACCGAGAGGACCCCGGGTGTGGCATTGACCGTCAGGCTTACTGGCCTTGTTGTATTGCCATTCCCATTGTCTGTGTTCGTAAAGCTGACCGTATCAGAGTAGGAGCCCGGGGTTAAACTATTGGCTCCGCTGTTAATAGAAACCCATACCGTGGTGCTTCCTCCTGCGGCCAGGACCCCACTTGTTGGGGTAAGAGTTGTCCAGGCCTGAAGCTTCGTGGCTGCCCAATTAATCGCCCTCCCTCCGGTATTCTGTAGTGTATAAGCCTTACTTGATGGAGTGAACGGACCACCCTGAATCCCCGAGGAGGTCAAACCATCTGCAGGCGTCACTGAGAGGGCTCCCGGCGCAATGACCGTCAGGCTCACTGGTCTCGTTGTATTACCAAGGCCATTGGTCGTGTTCGTAAAGCTGACCGTATCAGAGTAGGAGCCCGGGAATAAACTATTGGCTCCGCTGTTGATAGAAACCGTAACCGTGGTGCTCGCTCCTGCGCCCAGGGTCCCACCCGCCGATGACAGAGTCACCCACGTCTGTCCCTTTGAAGCCGTCCAGTCAATCGAGGTTCCCCCACCATTTTGAAGCGTGTAGTCCATGCTCGACGGAGTGAAGGGACCACCCTGCGTCCCCAAGGAGGTCAACCCACCTGTTTGGTTCACCGAGAGGATTCCCGGCACAATGACCGTAAGGCTTACAGGCCTTGTCGTATTCCCATTCCCGTTGGTTGTGTTCGTAAAGCTGACCGTTCCACTGTAAGAACCCGCAGCAAAACCGATGGCCCTGTTATTAATAGAAACCGTTACCGTGGTGCTTGCTCCTGCGCTAAGGGTCCCACTTGTTGGGGTAAGAGTTATCCAGGTCGGACCCACCGAAGCTGTCCAGTTAATCGAGCTGCCTCCCGTATTCTGAAGCGTGTAGTCCTTGCTCGACGGAGTGAATGGGCCACCCTGAGGACCCGAGGAGGTCAAACCATCTGCAGGCGTCACCGAGAGGGCTCCCGGCGCATTGACCGTAAGGCTTACAGGCCTTGTCGTATTCCCATTCCCATTGGTCGTGTTCGTAAAGCTGACTGTATCACTGTAAGTGCCTGAGGTTAAACTATTAGCTCCGCTGTTGATAGAAACTGTTACTGTCGTGGTTGCTCCTGCGCCAAGGGTCCCACCCACCGATGAGAGAGTATCCCAGCTCTGTCCCGTTGAGGCTGTCCAGTCAATCGAACTGTTTCCGATATTCTGTAATGTATAACCCTTGCTCGATGGAGTGAACGGGCCACCCTGAGTCCCCGAGGAGGTCAAACCATCTGCAGGTGTCACCGAGAGGGCTCCCGGCCCAATAACCCTAAGGCTTACAGGCCTTGTCGTATTTCCATTCCCGTTGGTTGTGTTCGTAAAGCTGACTGTATCAGAGTAGGTGCCCGGGGTTAAACTATTGGCTCCGCTGTTGATAGAAACCGTTACGGTGACGGTTGCTCCTGCACCAAGGGTCCCATGTGTTGAGGGAAGAGTTGTCCAGGTCTGAAGCTTCGAGGCTGTCCAGTCAATCGAACTGCCTCCGGTATTCTGTAATGTATAAGCCCTACTTGATGGCGTGAATGGGCCCCCCTGATTCCCTGAGGAGGTCAAACCATCTGCAGGCGTCACTGAGAGGGCTCCCTGCGGAATGACCGTAAGGCTTATTTCCTTTGCCGTAGTCCCCTTCCCATCGGTCGTGTTCGTAAAGCGGACCGTGTCAGAGTAGGAGCCCGGGGTTAAACTATTGGCTCCGCTATTGATAGAAACTGTTACTGTCGTGCTTGCTCCTGCGCCAAGGGTCCCACTTGTTAAGGAAAGAGTTGTCCAGGTCTGAAGCTTCGAGGCTGTCCAGTTAATCGAACTGCCTCCGGTATTCTGTAATGTATAAGACTTACTTGACAGAGTGAATGGGCCACCCTGAATCCCCGAGGAGGTTAAACCATCTGCAGGCGTCACTGAGAGGGTGGGTATCCCACTATCTATTTTTGTTACAAAAGCGTCATTACCACCCGCATTCGATGCCTGGATTGGATTTACAGTGGGAAAATTGGTGGAGCTGGTAGCTCCTGCAACGTAGGCGGCTCCCGAACTGTCCGCTGCAATCCCCCAGCCATTATCAGAACCGTTTCCTCCAAGGTAGGTGGAGTAGACCAAGGCAGAGCCAGAAGGATTAAGCTTGGTTACAAAGGCATCAGTATTACCCCCAATTGATGGCTGAATTGCGTTTATAGTGGGAAAGTCGGTGGAGTTGGTAGCCCCTGTTATGTAGGCACTCCCTGTACTATCCACAGCAATCCCATTGCCGTTGTCGTCATTGCTACCGCCAAGATAGGTGGAATAAACCAATGCAGTACCCGGTGGATTAAGCTTGGCTACAAAAACGTCACGAACTCCCGCATTTGACGCCTGAATTGGATTTACAGTGGGAAAATTGGTGCACCAAGTGGACCCTACTACGTAGGCACTTCCTGAATCGTCCACAGCAATCCCATTGCCATAGTCAATATCATAAACCGGGCCATAACTACCTCCAAGGAATGTGGAATAGACCAGTGCAGTGCCAGAAGGATTAAGTTTGGTTACAAAGGCGTCAGCATATAAACCCCTTAATGATGCCTGGATTGGATTCTTGGTAGGGAAGTTTAAAGAGTAGGTCTCCCCTGTAACGTAAGCATTCCCCGAACTATCCACAGCAATCGCAAGGCCTCCATCCCAGTCAACACCTCCCAGATACGTGGAGTAGACCAAGGCCCCGGATGAGTCAAGTTTGGTCACAAAGGCGTCAGCATCACCCCCATTTAACGGCTGGAATGCATTTAAAGAAGTGGGAAAATTGGTGGACTCGGTAAGCCCTGTAATGTAAGCATTCCCTGAACTGTCCACGACAATTCCAGAGCCATAGTCATTTTCACCATCTCCCCCGAGGTAGGTGGAGTAGACCAGTGCAGAGCCGGAAGAATCAAGCTTGGTCACAAAACCATCCGTTATTCCCCCTCCATATACCGCTTGAATTGGATTTACAGTGGGAAAGTCGGTGGAGCTGGTAGACCCTGTAATGTAGGCACTTCCTGAACTGTCCACAGCTATTCCTTTACCCGAATCATTGGTTGCATTACTATTAGCCCCCCCGATGTAGGTGGAGTAGACCAATGCAGTGCCAGAAGGATCAAGCTTGGTTATAAAGGCGTCAGCATTGCCATTTAATCCCTGGATTGGATTTATAGTAGGGAAGTCCGGGGATAACGTCCCCCCTGTAATGTAAGCACTTCCTGAATCGTCCACGGCAATTGCATACGCGAGGTCAGTTGACCATCCTCCAAGATATGTTGAGTAGACCAGATAAGGGTCAATGATCAGTGGTTTCTCCCTATCGAAGTGATCAATCTTAAAACTAATCCGTACCTTCCCCTTCTCATCCTCCTTTCCCAAGGGATCCACCACATACCCACCTCTGATAATCTCCCTCTTACCCTCTGTCTCCTGATAGATCAGGGGCTTATGCTGAATCACCTCTCCACCACTTATTCTGACAACGAGGTCACCCCCTTCATTCACCCTGACTTCCTCTGCCCCCTCAATAGCAAGCCGTATCGCATTGGGATCTCCCTCAGGCATGACAATAAGATCATATTCCAGTTGCCTCTGATTCCCATAGTAGATCAGGTCTACCCCAGGATAAAGATCTCGATATCTCACCTTCCGGTATAACGAGATGTTTCTTCTCCACTTCTCCGGATCATTCCCAATAAAGTAATGACTCTTCCCTTCAAGTCCCTCCACCCCCTCCACCTTTGAATCTTCGTTTGCTCCCTCCCATCTCATCCATAAGGTCCCTGTCTGAATGAGGCTTTCTACCCCGCTATACGTGCTGTTTCTCTCTGTTGCCCTATTACGGTTATCATCATTCTCTCTTCTCGATAACGTGAGCACTGCCTCGTTGAACGTCAAAAGCAGGTTATAACCGCTCCCACGGGAGAGAAATCGTACCCTCTCATCCACCTGTCCCTGGTTGGCCTCAAAGTGTAATGGCAATTTTCCATAAGTCTCTGATATTCGAATCTTAGTTGCCCAGTCAGGCTCTGTGCTCTCCCCCTTTTTTGAGAGATGATCTGTCCCTTGGGCAGAGAAAGGAATTAGTGCGATCACAAAAACCAGACCCACCACCAGCATCCCGATTCTCCTAAACATAAGAGCCCTCCCTTCTGGTAAGCCTTAAGTTATGGAATTGATGTTGAATTGAGCTTCCGCCCAAAAAAATAAAGCCGAGCTTCCCGAATGTTCTCATCCTTCAGCAGCTCGGCCATGCTTCGACTCGCTCAACACCTGCCGCCTTCTTTCGGCTCCCCACTGGTTACTTTGTACTGAAGTGGCGAGTCTGGCGGACACAGAGTGCGAAATAAAAGAATGTGTTCATCACGATACACTGATTTGGCTACCCCAGTTTCTTTTCTTCTGCGACGGAACCAATTGGCCTTGGTAAACGGCTGCCTCTACCCTCATGGTCGTGTCTATCATTCCTTTTCCCTTATATCAGAAAAATAGAACCATCCTCCCCCTTTTCTCAAGACGTCAATGGGGCAATAAATGCGTTATCGCAAGACCTGACCCTAATTCCTTGGCGATTTTCTTCTTAGATATCAAAGCCTTCTCCCCATCCGTCTCGGACCAAAAAATCCATCCGTTTATGGTGGCTTGCGCAAGCCTTTGTCCCAAAATTTGACATTATTTTTAGCATATGATATGGTTCCTGATGGTTCGAACCGTCAGATTTTATTATTATTTTTGGCCCTGGTAAAATCTCCTGTCTTTTCAATAGGATTTGAGGGGACGAAAAGATGACGGAAAACACCAAATTTCACCCCATTACAATCGATTTGAATCAGTTCAAGCTTCACATTGACCTCAAGAACAAAATTGAGCTGACCCTTCACTTCAACTCGCCCTCCCGAAGGTTTTACCTCTCCGTCATCGCCTTTCTCGTTAACGAGATGAAAAGATTAGGGAAAATAACATCCATCCCCCTGGAGGGACACCATGGCCTCCTTGCTTTGCTGAACGAAACGGTTGGGGGCTCTGCGGGTTCGTCGGATAAGGAGAATTTACTGCCAAGGATCTACCGGAAATGGAAGGACGCCCTCCCCAACCTGGAGGAAGGTCCGCTCTTCAAAGTCCTCGGAAGAAAAAAGGAATACGATGAGGGGAAAAGCAGGACCTACTATTTCACGGAGGACGAGAAAGATCGCTGGGCAAATCTCTTTGAGTACATAGGGAGCGAGGAGAATGTCCGGCTGAAGTTTGCTATCGACAAGATCGGAGCAGGCTTAGACGACGTTGATATTGTCTACGAGGACTCTTTAAACGGCGATGCGTGGGAGAAGTTCATATCAAGTCTTAGAGGAAGGGCCTCAACCGCATCTGAGATAGAAGCAATCGAAGCGCCATCGGAAGTACCCGAAGCCCCGTCGGAAATAGCTGAAGTCCCATCGGTATCGCCGCTAAGGGAACATGGGACTCTCTGGCAGGTTCACCATCGATGGATAGCCGTCGCAGCAATGATTGTTGTAATTGGGGGGGCTGCCTCATTGGCCACCTGGAAGCTCTATTTGAAGCCCGCCCCTGTCAAAAGAGCTTCTCTGGAGAGGATGGCTTTCCCTCTGCCCGACAAGCCCTCCATTGCCGTGCTCCCCTTCGTGAACATGAGCAAAGACCCCGAACAGGAGTTCTTCAGCGACGGCTTGACCGAGGAGATCATCACCGCCCTTTCCAAGAACCAGGAGCTTTTCGTGATTGCCCGCACCTCCACGTTTGCCTACAAAGGGAAATCGATCCCGGTGGATCAGGTGGTGCAGGAGCTAAGGGTGCGCTACGTACTTGAAGGAAGCGTGCGCAGGGCCGGCGACCAGATACGGATCAGCGCGCAACTGATCGATGGCAAAACGGGGCATCCCCAGTGGGCGGAGCGGTACGACGGCAACATGAGAGATGTCTTTACCATTCAGGATGAGATTGCCTCAAAGATTACGAAAACCTTGCAAGTGAAGCTGCGGGTGGGCCCAGACCTGAGTGAATCAAGGGGAGGCTCAAAGAACGCAGAGGCGTACCTCAAATCAGTGGAGGCCAACCATCAGGTCCTTCGCTGCACGGGAGAAGGGTGGGCACAGGCTCGGAGGCTCTTCGAGGAAGTCATCGCTCTGGAACCCGATTTTTCGAGAGGGTATTCGGGTCTTGCTCTTTGCTATGGAGTAGAGACGCACATTCAAGGGCGAGTGAATCCATTGTATGGGGAGTCAATGGCACGGGCGATCGATCTCGCGCAGAAAGCCCTTTCCCTGAATGAAAAGGACGCCGTCAACCATACCGTTCTGTCCTATCTTTTTGCCTTGACAAAGCAACACGACAAGGCGATCGTTCAGGCGGAGCGGGCCTTGGCCCTCGAAGCGAATTCGTTTTTAGTTCTTAACTATTCGGCCTGTGCCCTTATGTATTCGTGCAGGGGCAAGGAGGCACTTGCAGTGTTCGAGAAGGCGGAGCGACTCAATCCCTCGTATCCTTTTATGCCTTCACAGTTAAGCTGGGTTTACCTCCTTCTTGGCCGCTATGAAGAAGCGTTTAAACAGGCACAAAAGGCAGTGGAGCGGAACCCTCTGAGTTTATTTGGCCAACTTTATGCCCAAATTCTCCTCACCACTATATGTAATTTAACCGACCGCGAAGCAGAGGCACGCGCCGCGGCGGGAAAAGTTCTCGTTATCAGCCCTAATTTTTCGGTAGAAAATTGGCAATACAATCTTGCTTTCAAGAATAATGATCAGATCAACCTCGCGATGAACGCCCTGCGCAAAGCGGGCCTGAAGTGAGGGACGCAACAAGGGGACGTTCACGCAAGGCGTACCTGGAACTGCGGTTGTGCGCTGAAATGAACCGGATGGTGCGGATAGACCTCGCCCTACCTGATCTCGTGACAGAGGGTGAATGAATACTCGGGTAGTATGTTTCCTTCCTCAGGTCTTCGTGGCTAATAGAGCTTGGTGCCGTTCTGGAACTGGATTCCTTCTCCGTTCGCCTGGGCCTCGTACTGACCCTGGTCGAGTTTGACGGTCGCGTTCAGCCTTCCGAGCTTCCCGGTCCCTTCGTACTGCCGCATCGCCTGACCCTCCTGGTATACGGTCGTGGTCCACTTCCTCCAGTGCCACTTGCCATCTGCTGCCGGACCGAAGCGAAGGTAGATCCCCGTGGGAAAGGTGTAGAGCGTTGCCTTACCGTCGAAGGCGAGCTCCGCAGGCTTGGAGACTTGCAGGTCACCGGTAAAGGCAGTGGCCCACGGCTTGTAAATCGGGAGCACGACATGAGAGGGGTGGAGGCGATCATGGTAGATCCGGTTGTCGGCAGTCCTGACATCCTCAAAGCTGGCGGCCGCGACGCTTCCACCTTTCGCTGCGAGGGCGGCATAGTTGTTCGGGTTACGCGCTCTCCTCGGGAAGTTGCTGCTCGTGATATCCAACTGGATGATATGACCCGCCGGGAAGAGATGGAGCACCTCACCGAGATCGATCGTGAATGGATACACCTCCCCCGGGACAAGCGGCTCCGGCGTCGTCTGGGAGTTGCGGTATACCGCCCGTATCACGCCGTCCTGAACCAGCCTGGCCTGTCCATACGTCGGGCTGCCCGGGTTCGGGTCGAAGTCGATCAGCTTCGCCACGAAATCGGTGTCGTCGCGGTTCGACGAACCGTAGAGGGCCACCTTCACGTTGCCGGCAATCGGCACCTCCTCCGTCAGCACATCGCCCGAGTACGTGAGGACGTCGGTACGATCTTTCCGGGCCGGAGTCTGGTCCGCCGCGCCCTTGCCGATCGAAAGGTTCCTGCCGCCAAAGGTGGGCACGGGGTGGAGCGGATCATAAGTATAGCCCGAGAAATCGAGATCTTTTTGAGGCAGGTTCTCGCCGAGCTTTTTGTCGCCGCCAAGATAGTAAAGCCGGTCTTTTGTGTCCAGGAGCGGCCACTGGTCCGCGTACCGCCAGTTCCACTCGGGCATGCAGACGATGTTGGGATCGGAAGCCTTGCGGGCCTCGCAATTGGCCCAGTAGCAGTCCCGGGCGCCGTTGGGATCCTCGGGATAACATTTGGCCGCGTTGTAATCGTATTGCGGGTAGTAATCCATGGGTGAATAGAAGACCGCCGGCCTCTCCATGATCTCCGAATTAGCGGTGTTCTTGCCCTTCAGCCAGTAGTCGAACCACTCGAAATAGGGGTCGCTCTCGGCGCCCGGATCGAAACCCTCACTCGTGGGGTAGAAGCGTTCCCGCTTCGAATTCCAATACACGGAGTAGTGGTCGCCCGGCCCCACGAAGAGCTTCTGATTCCCTCTGGCCAGGCCTCGATCGGACTTCTGCAGGTCCATATAGGCCCTGATGGTGCTGTTCGCGAAAATATCGTACCAGCAGCCGGAGTGGAGAACCGGAATGTCGACCGTTGCATAGAAGTCGCGGCGGTCTCTGAACGCATCTTTGCTGGGGTGTGACATGAGTTCGTTGAGGTAAGGCTGCCACTGGGTGAAGTACGGGCGAAGTCCGGGCTGTTGATTCGGCAAGGGCGTGTACCCGGAAGGCGGGGGAGTGTTGCAGATCGGACCCCCTGGCAGACCGCAGCTCGACGGATAGTTGAGCAGCGGAAGGGTCATCCATTCAGGGGATGCGACGAACGATGCAGGAGAGGTAGGGGATTCGGCGACCTTCAGGACAGCACCGAGGGTCTGGATGTACTTGAGGTCATCCCTGAGGGGAGGACGCCCGAACTCCTCCAGCAACTGGACCTGGCCCTTGCCCGGTACCCCCAGGAAAGAGAAGTCCGACAGGCCGACGATGCCTGCCGGCGGTGGGCCCACAATGTTGCCGGAGACCCACAGCATTAACCGTTCGAGCTCAATCGCTTGCCCTTCGTAGATGACGCCGTTGGGGATGCTGGCGCCGCCCGCCTGGGCGAAGATTGCCTTGAGGGCACCGGAGCGATTCCGGGAAGCGGCGGCGTAGGCGGTGATGGATCCAGCCGAGGACCCGGATGCCCCCACGTTGCCGTCGGACCAGGGCTGCCCCGCAATCCAGTCGACCAAAGCAGGTCCGTCCTCGTCATCGTCGCCGTAGACGTGGTCCGCACCCTCCGATGCGTAGCGGCCGCGGGTATCCTGGAGAACGGCCGCATAGCCGCGGTCCGTGATGGCGCGCCACCCCCGGAGAATGGCACTCGACCGCACGATCGATCCCTTCGCGGGATCCAGGCGGCTGCTGTCCATGGCAGTGGATCCGATGCCGTAGGGGGTTCTCTGCTGAATCGCCGGGAACCGTTTTCCCGAACACCCTCCCACGTGGTCGTCACAAGGGAGGTAGACGAAGGTGTTGAGCCTGTACGTCTGGGTGGAGCCGGGAACGCAATCGAAACCGGGGTTGATCGTGCAGTCGCGGTTCCTATCTGTGACCTCGACCCAGGTTTGTGCGCACTGGACATGATGGATAATGCCGCTCGCATCTTTCCAGTCGCAGGACTTCCAATACAGATCAGCCGTGGCAGGTGTGATATGGATGCAGATCAGAAATACGGTTACGAGCAAGCCAGCCGGAGCGAACCTTTTTTTCCACATGTCCATTCCTCCTTAAGTCGTTCTGATAAGAACTTGCCTTGGGGTGAGTTGATCTGAGACGAACTCAATTTAGGGTAAGTCAAATATACCAAATCGGAGTTGAATGTCAAGGAGAAAAAAAGCACAAGATACGGAGGTGGTTTCTATCGCCATCCTGATAATGAGTTCGAAGAGCTCGCCCCTTCGCATAAGTCCAATATTCCCTTGTTTTAATTCAGAAAACTGAATATAATAACAACCGGATGGTTAGAAATTCTTTGTATCCGAAGACAATAAAGTCAATTGGGCTGTTGCTGGTGGTTCTCATCAGCAATTTGCTTTTCTCGGGGTCGGCAGCCGCAGATGAATTCGTCCGATCCAAGCAAGTATACGATGGGGACACCATTCTTCTCGAAGACGGGCGGAAGGTCCGTTATCTCGGGATAAACGCACCTGAATTTCAGGAACCCTTCTACCTGAAAGCCAAACGGTTCAATGAATCTCTTGTCCTCGGGAAAGAGATCCGGTTAGAGTTCGACCAAGAGAGAACCGACGGCTACGGTCGAATCTTGGCCTATGTCTATGTCGGCGATCAGATGGCCAATGCTCGATTGGTTGGAGAAGGTTTGGCCCATGTATTCTTTATCGGGCCGAACCAGAAGCACAATGCCCTGCTCCTTCAATCCCAAGCTTCAGCGAAACAGCGCAAGGTCGGCATATGGTCTCCACGGGCTCGCCCTAAAGATCTCAAGATTACCAGTGTCCACCTTGCTGATCCGGGCAGGCCCGATCCCTATGCGCCTTATATTCGCATCACAAATCTGCATAATGGACCGATACAGTTGGTCGGCTATGTTCTCTCGAACGAGAGCGGACAAAGATATCAGTTCCCTGACGTGGCCATAGACCCTGGTTATACTGTCATCGTGGCCAGCACGGAAGGAAAAGATGGCATTGATGACAGGGGGCAGATGGTCGTCCACTGGCCAGCGCAAGGTTCCATATGGGATACGCGGGAGGACACCGCCTTTCTCAATGATCCCTCTGGAGAGATCGTTGACCTATTTCATTATAAGGGAAAAAGGGTAAGATCTTCCGTTCCTCCTTCACGGCGTAAGGCACCTTAGCCAAATTCCCAAATTTCGAAGAGTAAACTACCCCGCAGCTTGCTGCGGGGTAGTTTACCTATGTACCGGCATTGTTCCACAGAGGAGATTGATCGAAAAAATGGAAAATCAGCCGAAGATCACTGTGGGAATCGTGGATCAGCGGACTGAGGTGACGGTTCGTCTCAATGGAGATTTCTGCGGCGATGACTTCGGGACTGTAGCAGGCCAGGTTTTGGCAAGGGCACAAGCGGGGACGATCGTGCTTTGCGATGGGTCCCACCGCGAAATCATTCGTTCTCCATCGATCCGGCTCACAGGCCTGAACGATTCGACCTTTACACTCTTCGATGTGACCATCGGAAACCGGTTCCACTGGGAGAGAAGAGAAGATCAGACCTTTCAAGGGAACCTGATTCTCCGCGTACGTGAGGACGGAACGTTTGCAGCCATCAATGAAATCAACCTGGAGGATTATCTGAAAAGTGTGATCTCCTCGGAGATGAATGGCGAGGCCCCGATGGAGTTTCTGAAGGCCCACGCCATCCTGTCCCGAAGCTGGCTTCTGGCGGCGCTCGGTCGAAAAGAGAAAAGAAATGAAACGTCCTTGGTGGAGGGGAAGGCCGCTGAGAAAGAAGGAGCGGTGATTCGCTGGTATGATCGCGAGGACCACGATCTCTTCGATGTCTGTGCCGATGACCACTGCCAGCGCTACCAGGGCATCACGAAGATCGTCTCCGGGCATGCCGAAGATGCTGTCCACAAGACCTTCGGGAGGGTGATCACCTACCAGGGCAATATTTGCGATGCCCGATATTCTAAGGCCTGCGGAGGGATTACGGAAGAGTTCGGTACAGCGTGGGGTGACAAACGGATCCCGTATTTGAGAAGCACTTCCGACGCATCCGTTTCTTATCAGCCGATTGGAACCGAGGAAGAGGCTTCGCGCTGGTTCCTTTCAGACCCTGAGGCTTACTGCAACATAAAGGATGAACGCCTCATCGAAAAGGTCCTTCCGGGCTTTGACCGCGAGACAAAAGGCTTCTTCCGCTGGAGGGTGGAGTACTCCCGGGAGGAGCTGGAAGGGATCCTCAGGGAAAAAGCGGGCTTTGATTTCGGGATCCTCAGGGAGATCGTCCCTCTTCGCCGCGGCTCTTCGGGCAGGATCTCCCGGTTGAAGATCGTCGGGTCGAAGCTTGGCCTGATCGTGGGAAAAGAGCTCGAGATACGGCGATGGCTCTCCAGGAGCCACCTTTACAGTAGTGCATTCGTCGTGACGGTGAGACGTCATGATACGGGTGAGGTGGAGCGGTTTATTTTTGACGGCGCAGGCTGGGGCCATGGCGTGGGTCTCTGCCAGATCGGCGCCGCGGTCATGGCAAGCCGAGGATTTTCAGCGGAGGAGATCCTGAGGCATTATTTTAGAGGTGTCGAGATAGAGAAGATCTACTGAGGGTCTTGATGGCTTTGCATTGAAGTGAAATCCCTCTCCCTCGATGGGAGAGGGTTGGGGAGAGGGTGAATCCGCGCATGACAAATAGACTGATCTCCTTGGCCCAGAACCTCAGAAAACGAACAACGGATACAGAAGTGCTGTTATGGAGGCACTTGAAAGCGAAGCATTTCGAGGGACTTAAATTTAGGCGACAGCAGCCCATAGGACCATATATTGTTGATTTTGTCTGTTTTGAGAAGAAAATAATTGTTGAATTGGACGGCGGGCAGCATGCCTTGCCAGAAGAGATGGGAAACGACAAGAAAAGGGACCAGTGGTTTGAAACGCAGGGGTACAAGGTATTGCGGTTCTGGGACAATGAAGTGTTGACGAATACGCAAGGGGTGCTTGAGGTGATATGGAGGCAATGCTTGAATCACCCTCCCCTTAATCCCCTCCCATCGAGGGAGGGGAAATGATTTTAGGGGGTTCCCTGGCATCAAAGGAAGAAGAAATGATTTCAGGTGGGTCCCTCCCATCGAGGGAGGGGACATGAAAGAAGGAAAGAAGGGGTTGCGAAACCCGTGGGCCTGGGTCCCCTCACTTTATTTTCGGGATGTGAAGATTGAAAAATCTACTGAAGGCCTTACTGAATTTGCATTGAAGTAAATTCCCTCGCCCTTGATGGGAGAGGGTTAGGGAGAGGGTGAATCGGCTTACATCGAGGGAGGGGACATGAAAGAAGGAAAGAAGGGGTTGCGAAACCCGTGGACCTGGGTTCCCTCTCTTTACGTTGCCGAGGGGATTCCTTACATCATGGCGACGACGGTTTCGGTCGTCCTCTACAAGCGTCTTGGCATCTCGAACACCGACATCGCTTTCTACACAAGCTGGCTCTATCTTCCCTGGGTGATTAAGCCCCTCTGGAGCCCCCTCATCGACCTTTTCAGGACGAAACGTTACTGGATCCTCCTGATGCAGCTCCTGATTGGGGCATCCCTGGCCTGCATTGCGTTCACCATCCCGGCCGGCCGGTTCTTCCAGTATACCTTCGCCTTCTTCTGGCTCATGGCCTTCAGCTCGGCAACTCATGATATTGCTGCCGATGGCTTCTACATGCTGGGGCTCTCAGAAGATCTCCAGGCCGCCTTTTCCGGCGTACGGACAACCTTCTACCGCATCGCCACGATCGCGACCAAGGGCGGGCTCGTCGTCTTTGCCGGCTACCTTGAAGGCGGCGGCCATGATATCCCCACGGCCTGGTCCATCACCCTCTTTGCGGCGGCTGCCGTTTTCGCGGCCCTCTTCCTTTATCACTTCTTCATTCTTCCCCATCCCGCTCCGGACCGGCCGGCCAGCCGCATCCCTGGGACTTCTCTCACCTCTCAGTTTCTCCATATCTTCGGTTTTTTTTTCAGGAAGAAGGGGATGGTAACCATTCTCGCTTTCTTTCTCTTCTACCGATTTGCCGAGACCCAGCTTATCAAGATCATCGTACCCTTTCTGCTCGACCCCCGCTCCAGGGGAGGCTTGGGGCTGACCACATCGGAGGTGGGAATTATCTATGGCACGGTGGGAGTCATTGCGCTCCTGCTGGGTGGACTTTTGGGGGGATATGCCATTTACAGAAATGGGCTCAGGTTCTGGATCTGGATCATGGTCTGCGCCATGCATTTGCCGAACCTCGTCTTTGTCTATGTCTCACAGGCCCTGCCTGAAAGTGTTTACTTGATCAACCTCTGCGTTGCCGTGGAGCAATTTGGTTACGGATTTGGCTTCACCGCGTACACGATGTTCATGCTCATGGTGTCGAAGGGGGAGTACAAGACGGTCCACTATGCCATCTCCACGGGGATCATGGCCTTGGGAATGATGGTGCCTGCAATGTTCAGTGGATGGCTCCAGGAGCAGTTGGGCTATCAACACTACTTCCTCTGGGTCATGGCCGCGACGATCCCGGGGTTCATCGTGACGGCGCTCGTGAAAATCGATCCTGCGTTCGGAAAGAAAAAGAAGTGAGAAAGAATCAGGTTCACCACGGAGACACAAAGGGCACAGCGCGGCGTAGCCGCAACCAAATCCGAAGCACGAAATCCGAAACTCGAAACAAATTCGAATGACCAAAATTCGAATGGCCTAAACAAGTTAGCAAAAGGGAGCTACGCAAAAATCTTAACAGAATTTCAAGGAATTGACTGTGAGTAGCACAGAGAAAAGAGGACGCTTCAAAACTGCTTTCATTTTAGGGGCAGGGCTGGGGATGCGGCTTCGGCCCCTGACGGAGGAATGCCCGAAGCCGCTTCTGGAGATCGGAGGACACCCCATCATCACCTACGTTATGGATCATCTCCTGAAAGCGGGCGTGGACCGCTTCATCGTAAACACCCATCATCGCCCGGAAGTCTACCCGGAGACATTTCCTGACGGGCAATGGCGCGGCGCACCGATTACCTTTCGCCATGAACCGGTCCTTCTGGATACAGCAGGAGGACTGAAGAACATTGAAGATCTTCTGGATGAGGACGAGGCCATTCTCTGCTACAACGGCGATGTGATGACCGATCTGCCCTTGCGAAGGCTCATTGACGCCCACGAAGAGAGGCGACCGGAGGTAACTCTTGTTCTGCGAAGCAGCGGTCCTCTTCTCAATGTTAACCTCGATGAGGCCGGCGAGGTCTGCGATCTTCGGAACACCCTGGGAAGCCCGGGGGTGCGGAGGTGCCAGTTCGCCGGGATCTATGCCGTAGAGAAATCGTTTCTACAATTTCTTGAAGCGGGCAGGATCGAATCCGTCGTTCCCGCCTTTCTCAGAAGGATCATGGAAAAACCGGGATCGATCCGGGGAATCGTCATCGACGTAGGTGAGTGGCATGACATCGGCTCCATGGAGGCCTACGAGCAGTTATCAGTGATCAATAACCAATGAGCAATGGTCAATGAGCAATAAACACAAGCGTAAGATGTAGGTGGGCACTGCCCACCTCGCTCGCGCTCCGCCGCAGGGGGCCAGTGCTTGCGCGGCAGGAGCGAATACAGCGTTTGGTATCAGGAAATTGATGGGTTCTGTGATATCGAAAGATAAATTGATTCTCTTTTTGCGGGAGACCTTTGGGCTTTCTGAGTCCATCTCGGTTGAGTTTTCCCCCCTGGAAGGGAGAGGGTCGGACCGGGTATTCTCCCGGCTGAGATGGAATCGCGAACATTCGGCCATCCTGGTCCACTATGATCCGGAGCGTGTTGAGAACACTTACTACGCCGGCATCGCGGCATTCCTCCGTGATATCGATGTCGCGGTGCCCCGGCTAATTCGCGACGATCCGGTCCTCTGCTTCATCCTCATGGAAGACCTTGGAAATACGGACCTCTGGTCTCTGAGGAATGTCCCGTGGGAAATCCGGCGGGTTCTTTACGAGAAGACACTGACGATCATACACCGGCTCCATTCTTTTCCTGAGAAGGACTTTCCCTGGAAGCAGGTGAGGCTGATGGAGGGTTTCGGGCCTGATCTCTGTCGCTGGGAGCGGGACTACTTCAGGGATCACTTCGTCAGGGGTGTCTGTGGAATCGAGCTTGAGTCGACCTTCGCACAGGCACTTGAGGCGGAGCTTTCCGGCCTGGCCGAACGACTTGCAGGAACGAGCAGATCTCTCGTGCACCGGGATCTCCAGTCCCAGAATGTGATGATCCTCAATGGAGAACCCTTCCTCATCGACTTCCAGGGAATGCGCTTCGGAAGCCCCTTCTACGATCTTGCCTCCCTCCTCTGCGATCCCTACGTGGAGTTTCTTGATCGTGAGCGAAATGAGCTCCTGATGTTCTATTACGGGCTGTCAAGAGGGGACATCGATGGGTCAACTTTCCAGGGGGCTTTCTGGGAGGCTTCTGCACAACGCCTCATGCAGGCCCTCGGGGCCTATGGATTCTTAGGCCTCAAGAAAGGGCTTAAACATTTTCTCGGCTACATTCCTCCGGGACTCCGCAACCTTCACAATGCCACCTTACAGGTAACATCCCTGCCCCGACTCCGGGAACTTTCTTCCGCATGCCAAAGGTCGATCGATCAACAGGGATAGAACGTCATTCGGGCCGCGACATCCAAAAGGAATGGGAATTTTTCATTCCTGCCCATCACCTTCCATCACATCTTCTCGCCTGTCTGCTTGACACAAAACTCCGCTTTTCGTTATATTCAAGTCACCCGGCAACGGCTGACCATGATGACTTTAAGGAGTTTTTTCAATGACTACCGTCCATAGGTGACTCAATGCCTTCAGGAGGGTGATGGGCCTTTATCTTTGAAGGGCTTCCATCATTGAAAGGGATGCAGGTATAATGAAAAGGGACATCTTGAACGAATTTGATCTAAGCGGGAAAGTTGCGGCGATCACCGGCGGCGGGGGAGAGCTCTGCGGCGCCATGGCCAAAGCCCTCGGAGCAATGGGCGTTAAGGTGGCCGTGCTGGACATCCATCTGGACAAGGCCGAGGCTCAGTCGCGCACGATCGTCCAGTCCGGAGGAACGGCCAAAGCATTTCGATGCGATGTGCTCGATGTGGGCCAGGTCCGCGAGTGTTACGAGGGAATCCGCAGCCTGTGGGGCACGCCCGATTTCCTGATCAACGGCGCAGGCGGAAACGACCCGAGGGGCAGCACCTCCGATGAATTCCACGACCCGGAGAAATTGCCGGGCGCGGAAGGGCAATCCTTTTTCGATCTCGACCCGGCCGGGTTTCGCCAGGTGTTCGACCTCAACTTCATGGGCACGTTTATCGTGGCCCAGGCCTTTTCCCGGGGGATGGTCGAGAAAGGCAAAGGATCCATTGTGGACATCTCTTCCATGAGCGGCTTCACGCCGCTCACCAAGGTGGCAGCCTATTCGGCAGCCAAGGCGGCGGTGAGTAACTTTACCCGGTGGCTGGCTGTCCATTTTTCGCGCACCGGCGTCCGCGTCAACGCCCTGGCACCAGGTTTTTTCATGACCGAGCAGATGAAGTTTTTGAACATCGATCAGAAGACGGGCGAACTCCTGCCCCGGGCTCACAAGATCATCGCCCACACACCGATGGGCCGGTTTGGCCAGCCCGACGATTTGATCGGTACGCTCGTCTGGCTCCTTTCGGATGCCTCCAGCTTCGTGACCGGCGTCGTGGTACCTGTCGATGGGGGATTTTCTTCGTATGCGATTTAGGAGTTTCATTCCAACCCAAGACTATCAATCACAATGAAGCCTCTCACCGCAGTTATCCCTTACAGCCCGCAATCTTTCTCTCAAAGAACCCTGCATTCCCTGGCGAAGGCAGACCTGGTCGAACGGGTGGTGATCGTCAGTCAGGACCCGGTCCATTTCAGAACGGAAAAGTGTCGCGTTATCGTTGCGGGTCCTCTTGAATCGCGGAAGACTCTCAGCCTGATTCTGTCCGGAATCCGAACGGAGTACCTTCTTCTTCTGGCGGGATCCAAATCCATTTCGGTTGACCACAAATCCCTGGAGGCAATCATCGAGGCCGCGGAATCGACTCGAGCAGGCCTGGTTTATTCGGATTTCTATGATCAAAGCGAACACGGGAAGACGCTTCACCCACTGAGTGGTTATGAGCCGGGGAGCGTTCGCGACGATTTCAACTTTGGCCTCATGATCCTTTATTCAGTTTCCGCTATCCGGGAGGCCCTGGGAAAATACGGCGACATTCCAGATGTGGAATTTGCGGGCCTATACGACCTTCGCCTGAAGGTCTCCGTTGATCATTCAATCTGTCATGTGCAGGAACCACTCTATACGGTGACCGGGAACGTAGGGGCAATTCATGAATTGCCCTTACAGGAAAAAATATTTGCCTATGTCGATCCCCGGAATAGAACCGTCCAGAAGGAAATGGAGGCCGTCTTTACCGATTACCTGAAGAGGATCGGGGCTCATCTCCCTCCTGATCGGTTAAGGAAAGTCGGGGAGACACAAGAATCGTTTCCGGTGGAGGCCTCGGTGGTCATTTCTGTGCGGAACCGGAAGGGGACGGTTGGCGAGGCCGTGAAAAGTGCCCTGTCGCAGGAAACGGACTTCCCGTTTAACGTCATCGTTGTGGACAACCATTCGACGGACGGGACGACGGTCGTCCTCTCCGATCTGGCCAAAGCGCATTCTGCTCTGAAGCATATCGTCCCGAGGAGGACCGATCTTGCCATCGGGGGTTGCTGGAACGAGGCCCTTCATGCAGATGCCTGCGGTCGTTATGCTATTCAGCTCGATTCGGACGATCTCTATAGCAGTGCCCGCATTCTGCAGAAGATAGTCGACATGCTCCGTCAGGGAAACCTCGCCATGGTGATCGGCTCCTACACCCTTGTCGATTCCAGGCTGAAGGAGATTCCGCCCGGGCTCATCGATCACCGCGAATGGACCGATGAGAACGGCCACAACAATGCATTGCGAATCAATGGCCTGGGTGCTCCACGGGGATTCCACACGGGCCTCATGCGTGAAATCGGATTTCTCAATGTCAGCTACGGTGAGGATTACGCGGCGGCCCTGCGAATCTGCCGGGAATATCGGATCGGGAGGATCTATGAGAGCCTCTACCTCTGCAGGCGCTGGCCGGGAAACACCGATGCGGCCCTCAGCATCGAAGAGATAAACCGAAACGATGCCTTCAAGGACAAGGTACGGACCAACGAGATTCTCGCCAGGCAGAAGATTATAAGAGAAAGAGAATTGGAATAATGGAATAATGGAACGATGGGAAAAGACTAAACAGGTGAAAAAGCCAGACCGGGTTTTATCTTTTTAATTTCTATAGGGTTTTTCCAATATTCCATAAATCCATTTTTCCAATATTCCATTTTATACATAGAGCGGGAGGATGACCAACGGCTATGGGAATCATCATCCGGCCCTGGCAGAAGGGTGATCTCGAGGCCATCCGCAAAATCACCTGGCAGTCGTGGCTTTCAACTTATTCAACTTTCATCCCTGAAAACGACCTCAGGTTTTATTTCGACATTCATTATACGGTCGAGGCTCTCCTCGGCATGTTCGATGATGCGTTCACACAAGGTTTTGTTGCGCAGGCGGATGATCAGGTTGTCGGTTACGCACGACTTGTTTTGAACCAGGATGAAAACCGTCTCTATGTCTCCTCCCTTTACCTCCTGCCGGAATTCGAGGGCCAGGGTATTGGCGCGGGGCTTCTCGATGCGGCTGGAAGATGTGCCGCGGAAAAGGGTCTCGATCGACTCTGGATCGGCGTGATGGTGAAAAACAGAAAGGCCCTCGAATTTTACCGGCAAGGCGGTTTTTTATTTGTCCGGGAAGAACCCTTCACCATGGGGATGACGACGGTGAGTCACCTCATCGGCTACAAGAAATTAGGGATGGCGGCAGTGCTTCAAAAGAAAATCTACAGCACCTTTAACGGAGGGGAAGGAAAGGAAAGTCTACCCGGACTCTGCTTCGATCTCCGGTCTCGGCAGAAAGAGGCCTGGCAGGAACTTCATGAAGGTTATGAAATCTTGAAGACCGGTAAAGAGAGGGATTTGAACTGCACGGGATTTTCCGTCCGCCTCCAGTACAACCCGGGAAGGATCAAAAGCAGCACTGGCGACGTGAGCGAACCAGGGGTGAAAGAACGAGGATGTTTCCTGTGCCTGGATTATCTCCCGGAAGACCAGAAGGGGATCCTATACCGGGACGATTATCTGGTCCTCTGCAATCCCATGCCCGTTTTCTCTTCTCACTTCACCGTCTCCCATTTGGACCATCGCCGCCAGGCCATTGCTGAACATATTGGCACCTTCCTCCGAATCATAGCGGACCTCGGCTCTGGCTGGATGGTCCTTTACAACGGAGCTAAATGCGGCGCTTCAGCACCTGATCACCTTCATTTTCAGGTGGTGCCCTCAGGACAGATGCCGATCGAAAGGGAAATCTGCGATGAGACAAGACTTGTCCTGATGGTACAGATCGAAGGGGTAATCGTCTATCATGCGAAAGGTCTGGGACGGGAAGTGGTTATTCTGGAGGGAGATAACCCGATCAGGGTGGGAAACGTCTTCAAAGGTTTTCTGAGCGCTCTGAGAAAGGCCCTTCTCACAGACGACGAACCGATGATGAATATGGCCGGCTTCTATAAAGCACAGAAATGGCATCTCGTGATCTTTCCGCGTCGGAAGCACCGTCCCGATGCCTTTTTCAGGGAGGGCCATGCCAGGGTTGTGGTCAGCCCCGGGGTGATCGATATGGGAGGGATTCTCGTCACTCCCGTAGAGAAAGATTTCGATCGGCTGGATGGAGATGCGGTGGAGAGTATCTACAGGGAAGTGTCCCTGGAAGGAGCGATCGTCAAAAGAGTCATCAACGCGATGTAGAGGCAATTCATGAATTGCCCCTACGGAAGCCGTGCCACAATGATTCCGGAGCGGGCCCTGTTTTGCATCAGATACCGGTAAAGTGTCTCTTTGGACAGGACAACCTCGCCCTCCCTGCTGGAGGCGTGGAGGAGGTGAATTCGATTCTTCACTCTCACTGCAAGCCCTACATGAAGAACATCAATGTCCTCTGCATTCGCTGTGATGGCGATGATATCCCCAACACGAATCCTTTCTTCCAGGTGCCTCAGGGCTTTGTTTGGAATGAAGAAGTGGGATCTTTTGCTGATCGTTTTTTCAACAGATCTCATTCTCCGGAGGTTCGCTCCATTTCTCAGCGGAGGATAGTGGTCCGGATGTGCCGTCATGAAGGTCAAAGCCTTCTTCAAGGGCCTGCCTCCGATTTCTGCCGTGACATCCATGACGATGCCTTTCTTCTGGTTATCATAAATCCAGTCCGAAAAATAATGAAGCCGGGAGGAATATCCCCGCAACCGTCCCTGCCTGTAACGGATCTTCCGGAGTAGCCTGTGAAAAGCGTCAAAAGATTTTTTTCGGGATTTTACGTACCAGGCGAGGGCGACCACGTTTTCGACGAAGGTGCTGCAGTCGTATTCCCGCAAATTAACGACGAGGTGCTCGGTCCCTTTCGTTTCAAGTGTGCCAGCTACATAAGGCGTTCCGAGAAATAATTTGCCGATCTCGAGCACGAGTTGACCGGGGAATTCTGATGCGGAGCCCTTCTTATGGAGAAATCGGATCAGATCTTTGAAAATCCGCTGGTCCTTTGTCATGTTTAGGGAGGGCGAGTACGTAAAGATGCAACCTGTTTAGAGAGTAAATGTCAGTGTCGGCAAACCGTCTTTTGTAGGGGCAGACCTATGTGTCTGCCCGGAGAGCAGGGCGATCACACGGGGGATCGCCCCTACGAAAAAATAGCCCAAAGAAGCACTTGTCATCTTCGGGAGGTAACGAACCCATCATAATGGAATGGAGACCTATCAGCACATGGCAGTATTTCTCCCTCATTCATCCGGTCCGATTTTCACCTCTTCAGCGCTGGTGGGTTCGAGCTTTTTCAGGGCCTTCTTCTTTCGCCATGCAAGTAACATACTGATGGGACCCGAAAAGGTGTAAGCGAGGATGAATACGAAGAGGACGAGGACGGGTTCCATGACAATCACAACGAGCGAAAGGACAACGTAAATGAAGATACTGAAGCGTTTGCGCTTGGCCAGGTCCAGTTCCTTAAAACTCGAATACCGAATGTTTGAAACCATTAAAAAAGCCAGGACATAGATCATCACCAGGATGACGATGTCCTTTACCCAGGCTGTTTCGATCAACCGGAGATAGAGAAGAATGGTCAGGGCGATCATGGAGGCGGCTGCGGGGATCGGAAGGCCTTTAAAATATTTGGTATCTCCGACTGCGGCCATCACATTGAAGCGGGCCAGCCGGAGGGCTCCGCATACGACGAACAGAAACGCAGCCAGCCATCCGAATCGTCCATAGGGTCGCAAGGCCCAGCTAAAGGCAAGAATAGCAGGTGCCAGCCCGAAGGAGATCAGATCCGCCAGGGAGTCGTACTGGACCCCGAATTTGCTGGTCGACCCTGAGAGGCGGGCGACCTTTCCATCGAGGGCATCGAAGACCGCCGCCAGGAGAATCGCCACAGCGGCAAAGAAGTACTGGTCCTGAAAGACAGAAATGATCGACCAGAAACCGCAGAAAAGGTTTCCCGTTGTGAAAAGATTCGGAAGGACGTAAACCCCTTTTTTCATTTTGAGATGTGGCCTTCTTTTTCTCATACCCGGTACCCCACAATCGACTCTCCTCCCTTCACGTGCTGGCCAACCCTGACAGTGGGCTTCACATTCACGGGGAGGTAGAGGTCGACTCTCGATCCGAAACGGATCAAGCCGAAGGTTTCTCCCATCTTCAAACGATCGCCCGCTTCCGCGTAACAGACGATCCTTCTTGCAATGAAACCGGCAATCTGGACCACAAGAATTTTGGACTGATCTTCCATCTCCAGGACGAGGGCATTCTGCTCGTTATCGAGGGACGCCTTCTCCGCGCTCGCCACAAAAAAACGGCCGGGATGATAACTCCTCTCGGCAACCTTGCCCGTAGCAGGAGACCGATTGATATGGACATCGAGGAGCGACATGAAGATGCTGATTTTCAAGGCCCTCTCTTTCAGAAACCGCTCTTCCTGAGCTTCACCCACATAGATGACTTTCCCATCTGCCGGAGAGAGGATGATGTTTTTAAGATCGGGGACTTCTCTCTTTGGATTTCTGAAAAAAAAGGCGATGAAAAGGGTGAGGAGGATTCCGAGAACTGCTAAGGCCATCCAGCCTATCAGGGTCACCCCGATCGTCAGGAGGAGAGATGGAACCAGAAAAGGGAGACCTTCTTTAGCAACTGGCCACTGGTTCTCGTTCATGAATCCTTCTCTCCTCCGACGCAGTCGTGAAAGAGCTTCCTGTCACTTGGGTTCATGGGTTGCTTGAGTTACTTGAGTTCAACTCGCTAACCCAATAACACAACAAACCCAAGTAACAGAGTCGATTAACGACTCACCGCTCACGGCTCACGATACATCAGGAAGGTTCAGTGGACGATTTGCTCCCACGGATCATGGCCACCCGGCCTGTCCGCACCAGTTCCTTGATACCGAGGGGTTTGAGCAGGGCAAGGATGGCGTTGATTTTTTTATCGTCTCCCGTCACTTCAATCGTGTAGGTCTTCGTTCCCACGTCGATCACCTTACCTCTGAAAATATCGACCACTCGGAGGATCTCCTCGCGGGTTTCAGCGGTGGCGGAGACTTTGACAAGGACCATCTCTCTCTCCACAAATTCCTTTTCGACGAGATCCACCACCTTGATGACCGAGACCAGCTTGTTCAACTGCTTAAGGACCTGCTCAATGATCTGGTCATCCCCGCGGGTGACGAGCGTCATGGTGGAGGTTGTGGGATCGAGCGTTTCGGCAACGCAAAGGCTTTCGATATTGAAACCCCTGCCGCTGAAGAGGCCAGCAATCCGGGCCAGTACGCCGAACTCGTTTTCAACCAGAAGGGTGACCACATGCCGCATAAAAACCTCTAATGCTGGAATACTGGAATGCTGGAATATTGGAATATTGGCTTTAAATCCTTACAACAAATCTTTCTTTTCCATTCCTTCATTTCAGCTTCCCAGTGTTTTCTTCTTTCTCCCATTATTCCATCATTCCATCATTCCATCATTCCATTCTTCCTTCTTATACGAGTCTCATCTGATTCAATGGTTCTCCTGCAGGAACCATGGGGTAAACATTCTCCTCCGGGTCGACGACGAAATCGATGATGACGGGCCTCGGGGTCGAAAAAGCCTTCTTCAGGATCGGGACAACCTCTTCCGGCCTGGTAGCCCTTAAACCGACGACTCCGTAAGCGTCTGCCAGTTTGACGAAGTCCGGAGAGACACCTTCAAGGGACGTAGAGGCATAGCGCTTCCCAAAGAAGAACTCCTGCCACTGCCTTACCATGCCGAGGTAACCATTATTCAGAATGGCCACCTTCACGGGGAGTTGATACTGGGCAATCGTTGCCAGCTCCTGTGAGTTCATCTGGAAACTTCCGTCGCCAGCGATGTCGATGACAAGGCGATTGGGAAAGGCGACCTGGGCTCCCATGGCCGCCGGAAATCCGTATCCCATGGTTCCCAATCCCCCTGAGGTGAGCAGAGTCCTGGGTTTGGTGAAAGGATAATACTGGGCAGTCCACATCTGGTTCTGGCCCACCTCGGTCGCAATGATGGCATCCCCTTTGGTCAGCTCATAGATCTTCTCGATGACGTACTGGGGTTTGATGACGGTTGGCCCCTGTTCGTAGCTCATCGAGTAGACGAGTTTCCACTTGTCGATCTGCTGATGCCACTTCTCAACCCCTGCCTTAAAGGAATCGATATCCTCTTCTTCAAGAAGGGGGAGGATTTTGGAGAGGACGCGCCTGCAGTCGCCGACGATGGGGAGGTCCACCCTCACGTTCTTACTGATGGAAGTGGGGTCAATGTCGATATGGACGATCTTTGCGTGGGGGGCGAAGGCCTCGATCATCCCGGTCACCCGGTCGTCAAAACGGGCTCCCACGGCGATCAGGAGGTCCGATTCCATCACGGCCATATTGGCGTGATAGGTCCCATGCATTCCAAGCATTCCGAGAGAAAGGGGATGATTGCCGGGAAAGCCGCCCAGCCCCATCAACGTCATGGTGACGGGGATGCCCAGTCTTTCGGCAAGAAGGGTGACCTCCTTCGAGGCATTGGATGAGATGATCCCGCCTCCGATATAGAGGACCGGCCTCCTCGACTTCATGATCAGCTTGACGGCCCTCTGGATCTGTCCCGGATGGCCCTCATAGGTTGGCTGGTAGCCCCGGACGAAGGCCTTCTCAGGATACTTCAATTCTCCTGAGCCGGCCATGACGTCTTTAGGAAGATCGATCAGAACCGGTCCCGGCCTTCCGCTTCGAGCGATATAAAAGGCTTCCTTGAAGATGCGGGGTAAGTCATTCACATCCTTTGCCAGGTAGTTATGTTTTGTGCAAGGCCGGGTGATGCCGACGATATCGGCCTCCTGGAAGGCATCATTTCCAATGAGAAGGGTGGGGACCTGACCGGTGAGAACGACGAGAGGAATGGAGTCCATGAAGGCGGTGGCAATCCCTGTCACGGTATTGGTTGCGCCGGGTCCGGAGGTGACGAGCGTGACACCGACTTTTCCGGAAGATCGGGCATATCCATCTGCAGCATGGACGGCTGCTTGTTCATGGCGGACAAGGATTTGGTGGATTCCCGAATGATAGAGCTCATCGAAGAGAGAAACAACGGCTCCCCCCGGGTAGTTGAAGAGGGTATCGACCCCTTCCTTTTTCAAACACTCCACGATGATCTGAGAACCCGTTTTTTTCATAAGAAAACCGCCGGAATAATGGAATAATGGAATACTGGAATATTGGGTTTAATGAAAAAACAGAGTTCTTTCTTTTCCTTCATTTCAGTTTTCGGTTTTTCTCATTATTCCATTGTTCCATCATTCCATTATTCCATTTTTTTTACCGGTACTGCTGCAACATTCTTTCCATCTGATCTTTAAAGACCAGTTTTTTCTTCTTCAGGGTTTTTAATTCCAAATCATCCTGAGGCGTCAGGAACGCTTTGCTCTCCAGCTCGTCCACACGCTTGGCCAGTTCAGCATGAGCCTGTTTTGCCTTCGCAAACTCCTCATTTTCCCTCATAAGCCTTTCGATCAGCTCTTCAACTTTGGTCGACATCCGAACCCCCCTGATCAATAACGAGTTGAAATTCCTACTGATTTGAAAATAAATCCTAATATAACCGTCCAGCTTTGTCAAACGACTTAGGGGGCAAGCCGTATTCCCTCAGTCTCGCGTGCTACAGCAGGGTTGGGGAGTCCCGCCAAAGGCGAGATTAGCCTCCCCATCCATTTTACTCCAGTGTCAGGACTTGACATGGGACAGGATGTCCCCTTTGGACGATTCCTATCCGGTAGCAATGGGGTAGTTCGTAGGGTGGACAACTCGCCGCGCTGCTCGCCTCGCTGTCGCTCCGTCGTAGCGGGTCGTGTTTGGCGCAGTGGGAGCGGAGCGTGTCCACCATGTCTCTGTATGGGAAAATAGGGGATATTTGTCGAACTGCTCCTATAAAAGCGATCGCATTTATAGATAGAAGCAAGTGGACCGAACAAGCAAAAAAAGTCTGAGAAGCGTCCCCGCAGGGTGCAAATAAGAATAATCGTTGCGCGCAGGGAAACGAAGCGACTCCGTCCTGTAGCACCAGGTTTAGCAGATAGTTGCAAGCAGGCTCCGGCGTGGACGCGCAGCAATGTTACCAATTTCCCTCCTTCTGTTCGAAATAACATATCGAGAGGGTCGGACGTCGGAAATGCGCCCTTTCTTCAATTCCGTATTACCGATGCCTGACCCCAAAGGTTTTTTCCACCATTAATCTTTGGATGGTTAGGTACTCCCTTCTGTGGATTTGGGCAGGCCTTTCAACAAGTTCCGAAGCTTAATCTTGATAATTAGACCTCAAAATGTTATAGACATTTCTACTTAAGGGGTAGGCCTAAACCCCTCCCCTTTGTCAAGACAAAAAATCAGGGGAGATAGGGTGCATAGTCTGAGAAGCCTGCCCCAAGGGAGAGACTCCCGCTCTTTGCTGGAAGGAGATCTCGTGAGGCGTTTGATTTTCAAAAGCGCTTTGCAACCTCTCCCGATTGTAGAATTCGAAGTCCCTCGCCAACCCGTCTCGGGCGTCCCTGACTACCCGTTATTCCCTAAGAGAAACCTCTTCATATTTGACCGATCGCCACAACCTCTCTACAAGAATGTTGCTGTATACCCGGCCTCGGCCATCCATGCTGATCCGGAACCCCGCTGCCACCAACTGCCCCAGAAACTCGATGCTCGCAAGTGGTGGGGAATCTTTTGGAAACACTAACAACCAAATGAAAGGAAGGAAAGAAATGAAAACAAGAGGATCTAATAAGTGGGTGTTTGCTTTCGCAGGAATGGTCATGGGAATGATGGTGTTTTGTCCGGCAGTCTATGGACAGCCCAAATACGGCGGGACTTTGGTGGTGGGCTCCGTAGGCGATATGGTCGGCTTAGACCCACACATGGTTGCCGCAGAGTCCTCAATCATGTGGCTTACTTCTATTTATGAGCGACTGGTCGAACTGAATGAGAATAACTTACCAATGCCTGGACTTGCTAAGAAATGGACCATTAGCAATGACGGCTTGACCTACACCTTTAATCTGCGCGAGGGGGTCAAATTTCATAACGGCCGCGAGATGACCGCTGAGGACGTTGTATACTCCTATAAGCGGATGCTTGACCCAAAGACCAAATCCCCTTATATCAGTCATATTAAAAACATCAATGACTTTAAGATCCTCGACAAGTATACGGTCCAGTTCATCATGAAGGCGCCGTCGTCCACTTTCTTGATTTTTACCGCCAATCCTATGTACACGAATGCAATTGTACCCAAGGAGGAAGTGGAAAAGCAGGGCGGAACTCTGAACCACCCGGTCGGCACCGGTCCTTATAAGTTTGTTGAATACGTTCCTGACAAGCACCTGATCCTTGAAAAATTCAAGGAATATAAGCAGCCTGGTATCCCTTCCTCAGGGACGGGCGGCGATAAGCCAGCCTATATCGACCGCATCAAAATGTTGCCGATCAAGGATGCTTCAGTACGTTTAATGGCCCTCGAAAAGGGTGATATCGACTACGATCTCCGGGTGCCTTGGGAAGAGTTTGATGAGCTGAAGAAACACTCAGAAATCAATGTCTATGAGGGGCCGGGGCTGGCCTTTTACTTCCTCGGTTTCGGGGTCAACTCCAGCAGCAATAAGTTCGTTCGGCAGGCTGCCTTTCGCCGGGCTGTTGGTTATTGCTTGGATCTCCAGGAAATTGTCGAAGGTTCGGTATTTGGACACTCAACACCAAACCCATCCCTGGTTTCCGCAGCCCTGCCCTTTTTCTCCGAGGCTCATAAAAAAGGATATGGCAAGAATATAGGAAAGGCCAAGGAACTTCTGAAGGAGGTCGGTTATGATGGTAGTCCGATCCGCCTTAGTGCAACAAAACTCTACCTTCCCATTTATAAGTCAGTCGTACTCATCCAGCAAATGCTCGCTGAGGCAGGCATTAACGTCAAGCTGGACGTCATGGAATGGCCAGCCCTGCTCAGTGAGGCTCTTAGCGGGAAATATGACATGCTGTGCATTGCCGACTCTGGTCCAGTCGATCCGTCTATGGCCATGAGGTGGGTCCATTCAAAACGAAATTATGTGGGCTACAAGAACGACAAATTGGATGCTTTCGTTGAAAAGGCCGAGATTCTAAACGACGTTGAGGCAAGAAAGAAGCTCTATGAACAGATCCATGAGATTTATCTTGAAGATGCGCCAATCATCAAGCTCTTTGACCACTCCGTTGCGATGGCTGCCCGCAAGCATGTGAAGGGAATCCGAGTGTGGCCCCATGCAGCCAACTTGCGGTATCACCTGATGTGGCTTGACAAGTAGGCTTGGTGAGTTGATAGGGGAAGAGGAATCCTTTGAAGATTTATTTGATCAAGCGCCTGATCCAGAGTATTCCGGTTCTGTTGCTGATCGGGGTGATGGTGTTCTTTCTCATCCGACTGATTCCCGGCGACCCGGCTCTGGTTCTCCTTGGCGAGAGATCGGAACCCGGTGAGGTTGAAGCGATCCGACATGAGATGGGCCTGGATAAACCGATTTACATTCAGTTCCTGATCTGGGTGTCCAAGATGAGCCGAGGTGATTTCGGAAAGTCTATAACTTATCAGATGGATATTATCCACCTGATCTTACAACGTCTGCCGGTCACGCTAACTTTTGGTGTTTTTTCGACCCTGTTAGCCTTATTGATCTCTGTTCCATCCGGCATTATCGCTTCCGTACACCAGAACACATACAAAGATTACCTGTTTACCTTATTTGCCGTCTTTGGTGTGTCGATCCCTGGCTTCTGGCTTGCCCTGATGTTTGTCATCTTTTTCTCAGTGAAGTTAGGTTGGTTCCCAACCATGGGCTATGTATCCCCCTTTGAGAACTTTTTGAAAGGGATGCATCACTTGATTCTTCCTTGTGTCTCTCACGGCGTCTTGTTGGCGGCCATTATTGCACGGATGACCAGATCGAGTATGCTGGAAGTCTTGCGGCAGGATTATATCACCACGGCCAAAGGCAAAGGACTGCCTATGTTCCGGGTTGTTTATAAACATGCCCTTAAGAATGCTTTTGCCCCTACCCTGACGGTCATCGGTTTCCAGCTTGGAAATATCCTGGGCGGTGCAATCATCACCGAGACAATCTTCAGCCTGCCGGGGATTGGGCAATTCATTTACTCAGCTATCGGTCAGCGCGACTATCCGGTCATTCAGGCATGCATTCTGCTTACCGCGGTCGGTGTCGTCCTCATCAATATATTTGTCGATTTGCTTTACTCCTATTTCGATCCAAGAGTCAGATACGAAGGTTAGAAGAAGATGTTTTTCAAACGATTTGTACGGAACAAGATGGCCGTTGCGGGGGCGGTAATTCTGGTCTTCCTAATCGGCCTGGCTTTCATGGCGCCATGGGTTGCCACCCACAGTCCTGAAAAAATAAGTCTGAAAAACCGTCTCAAACCTCCCAGCAATGAGAACTTTTTTGGAACTGACAGCTTTGGCCGTGACCTTTACAGCCGGGTGGTCTTTGGCTCTGTCATCGCCTTGAAGGTGGGATTTTTATCCGTTTCAGTGGCCATCATCGCCGGGGTCATTCTTGGCCTGATCAGCGGTTATTACCGGGGTTGGATCGATGCAATCATCATGCGGATTATGGATGCGATTCTTTCCTTTCCGATCATCCTTTTAGCCATTGGGATTATGGCCGTATTGGGATCAGGGTTCGTGAACCTCCTGATCGCCCTTGGCTTGGTTTACACGCCTGTCTTTGCCCGCTTGGTCAGGAGTTCAGTTCTATCGCAACGAGAAAAGGAATATGTCGAAGCAGCTCGGGTGACTGGGTGCAACGATCTAACCATAATGTTTGTCCACATTCTGCCCAATTGCTGGGCGCCGGTGATCATACAGGGGACCATCTCCTTCGGATATGCTATTCTATGGGAAGCGGCCCTGTCCTTTTTGGGACTGGGCGCCCCACCCCCCTCACCGAGCTGGGGGAGTCTCCTATCTGAAGGTAAGGAGGTGTTGGCCAGTGCTCCTTGGATGACCTATTTCCCAGGGATTGCTATTGCTTTGTCTGTGCTCGCTATGAACCTGTTCGGCGACGGACTGCGAGATATCCTCGATCCTCGGCTTAAAGAGTAGGGGGCAGTTTGGAATCCCTTCTGCGAGTTATAAACTTACGAACCTACTTCTTCACCTTGGCCGGTGTGGTCAAGGCGGTTGAGGGCGTAAGTTTTGACCTTGGCCCGGGCGACACACTGGGAATTGTCGGCGAGTCGGGGTGTGGCAAAAGCGTGACTGCTCGGTCGATCATGCGCATTTTGCCTCAACCCCCTGGCCGTATAGTCGGCGGCTCCATTATGTTCAAAGGTCAGGAACTGATTTCCTTACCTGAAAGGGAAATCGGAAAGATCCGAGGGAGCAGGATCGCCATGATCTACCAGGAACCGATGACTGCTCTCAATCCGGCATTTAGCGTCGGAGACCAGATCAGTGAGGTTTTTCGTGTTCACCAGGGGCTACGCAAGAAAGAAGCCATAGAAAAATCGCTTCAACTATTGGATCAAGTTGATATCCCTTCGCCGAAAAATCGTGTGAACGACTACCCGCACCAGCTCAGCGGCGGGATGAAGCAACGGATCGTCATCGCCATGGCCATTGCCTGCAGCCCAGACATCCTCATCGCCGACGAACCAACGACCTCTCTCGACGTGACCGTCCAAGCCCAAATCCTAGACCTCATCGTGAATTTTAAAGAGCGTCTGGGCATGTCCCTTTTGCTCATTAGCCACGATTTAGGTGTTGTAGCCAATATGGTCAATAGGATGCTCGTTATGTATGCCGGAAGTGTGGTCGAGTCAGCCTACACAAAAGATATTTTCGGAAACCCTTCGCACCCCTATACACGTGGCCTGTTTGGGTGTATCCCCAAGATCGGACGAAAAAGTGATAAACTGGAAGAGATTCCCGGGGTCGTACCCAATCTGCTTCGAATGCCTCCTGGATGCAAGTTCGCGAACCGTTGTCCCAAGGTCATGAACCGTTGCCGCGCAGAAGAACCCAGTCTTCTTAGGGTTGGACACGAGCATTATTCTCGTTGTTGGCTGGAAGAGGAATAGATCCTTTGATGGATGAAACTATTCTGAAGCTTAATGGCCTTACCAAGTTCTTTCCGATCAGACGCGGGATTTTTTCAGAGGTCTCTGGTTACATCAGGGCAGTGGATGGAGTGGACCTTGAAATGAGGTCAGGCGAAACCCTCGGTCTTGTAGGGGAGAGCGGCTGCGGCAAGACAACTTTCGGCAAAACTCTAATCCGGCTTTACCATGCCGATTCTGGCCATGCCCTTTACGATGGTTTGGACGTTTTCACACTCAAGGGAGACGATCTGAAAGAGCTTTGGAAGCGGATGCAAATTATCTTTCAAGATCCCTACAGTTCCCTGAACCCCCGGATGACCGTTGAAAAGATTATTTCCGAGCCGCTAAAGAGATTTGGCCTGGTGCGGTCCAATCAAGTCAAAGAAGTGGCGGCAGAAATGATCACCAAGATTGGGTTGAATGCAGACCACCTCAAACGTTATCCTCATGAATTCAGCGGAGGCCAAAGGCAGAGAATCGGAATCGCCCGTGCTCTGGTTGGTCGGATTGTCAGTGAATATCCAAAGATGATCATCTGTGACGAACCGGTGTCCGCGTTGGACGTATCTGTTCGGGCCCAGATACTGAACTTACTGGTCCAACTCAAGAAAACGTTTGACCTTACCCTTCTTTTCATCTCTCATGATTTGAGCGTTGTTGAACACGTTTCTGATCGGGTGGCAGTCATGTATCTTGGCCGCATCGTCGAGATGGCTGACCGGGAGGATCTCTATCAAAATCCGCTTCATCCCTATACCCAAGCTTTTTTGTCAGCCATCCCACCGCCGGAGCCATCCCCGGACGGTTTTAACAAAAGAATTATTCTTAAGGGCGAAATCCCGAGTGCGATCAACCCACCAACAGGTTGTCATTTTAGGACCAGGTGCCCGCAGGTTTTTGATCGCTGCGAGACAATTTATCCATCGCTTAAAGAGATAACCCGAAACCATTATGTCGCATGCCATTTAAGACAAGGAAGCAACCCGCCTTCTCGCTTTAAAGAATGAAAGGGGAAAAGAAAGATGCTTATTCTATTTGAAGGTGTTCCGATTTATACCCTTTGGGATAAGTCGCCTCGGGCCGAAGCCCTGGTTGTAAGGGATGGAGTCATTTGTGCTCTGGGCAGCCGGAAAGAGATGATTGCTCAGTTCCCCGGCGCAAAAAGGATGGCCATGGAAGGGGGGGCACTGGTTCCAGCCTTCAACGATGCTCACTGCCATATTCTGACCACTGGCCTGGATCTGATCAAAGCCAACCTTTGGGACTGCAGGTCCTTAGCTGAAATACAGGCTTCGCTCCAAACTTGGAATGAAGAGAGAAAAAATGAGGGGTGGATTTTTGGCGTCGGGTACGATCAGAATATCCTGCCGAATACTTGCCACATCAGTCGCTATGACCTGGATAAAGTGGCCCCCGGACGTCCAATTTTTCTGAGGCACTGTAGTGGACACTGCGCCGTTGTCAACTCCAAGGCATTAGACCTATCGAGTGTTACTAGCCAGACCCCGGACCCAATGGGAGGGCTGATCGTGAGAGATGAGGGGGGAGAACCAACAGGCGTTTTGTTGGAACAAGGAGCAATAGGACTCATCGAGAAAAACATTCCACCTCCTACCCTAAACGAGATGACCTCTGCTATCATGAAGGCAACGGACCGTATGGCCCGGATGGGGATCCTCTCCGCCTCGGATGCCTGGACAGGCAAATTATTTGGTCTGGAGGCCGAGTGGCAAGCATATGCTAAGGCATTGGAAGGGGGTGCACCAGTCCGTGTCACCCTTATGCCTGAATACAAACGGGCCGCTGATGCCGGATGGCTGAACCGCGATGAGATTATACCACCCGCACACCATCCTAATCTCCGTCTCGGGGCAATGAAACTATTTTTAGACGGGGCGATCACGCCCCGTACCGCCGCCCTTAAAGAACCTTATGAGGATGGTTCAGGTGCCCAAGTGATGATCTACCAACCTGAAGAGTTCATCGAGCGGGTCATGACCGCCCATTTGGGCGGGTGGCAGTTGGCAGTCCATGCTATTGGCGACAAGGCTGTAGAATTGGTCATCCAAGCCTATTCCCGAGCTCAGGAAGTAATGCCCCGGCCTGACGCCCGTCATCGAATTGAGCACTGCACAGTGGTCAGCGATGAGATGATTAAGCAGATGGCCCAGCTTGGCATCGTCGTTGTCGCTCAGCCAGAATTCATTCACTACTGGGACCACGGTTTCGTTTCGGCTTTAGGTGAACGGAGCAAACGGTGTATGCCTTTCCGTAGTTGGGTTGGGGCTGGGGTAGCTGTCGGGTTCGGATCGGATCAGCCGGTCGTGCCCGGAGACCCTGTCGTTGGCTGGCGCAAGGCTGTGACCCGGATGCACAGGGGTGGCTTAGTTGTGGGTTCGGAAGAACGGCTCGATCCCCTGACAGCTCTCAAGTGTTTCACTGTTGGGAGTTCTTACGCTATCTTTGACCAATCGGCCGGAAACCTGGCCCCGGGGAAAAGGGCTGATTTCGTTGTGCTGTCCCATCTGCCCGAAGAGATTGCAGAAGCCGATATGAAAGTTCTTGCATCGAGTTGTTTCTTGATGCCGGGAAACTGAGCTTTGCAAGCATCCAGCTATCTTACGAAAATGGCCACTCGGCCTCGTGGCTTCATCTTCCCAGATGGGAAACCGATCTCGGTTCCTCTCGGTGGAAATTCTGGATCATAGCGATCGAATGAGCTCGGTCTTTCCTATGCACCGGTCGCCAATTCTCAATCTGTCATTGATAAATTCGAAGGTATTTTCTTGACGGATAAGGAGCGCCCCAATAACTCCAGCACAGCCGTGGTCATGGTCAGTAGCCCGGTTGTTAGGGTCGTTTCTGGCTCCGGGGCGAACTTCGGGGTGTGGAGCAAAGGGATTGCTTCTTTACCCCTTGACACTCGCTCAAGATGTTCAGGGTCGCTCGTACCGATGAAATAGAACATGATAGGAACGCGGGGTTCTACCATTCCGAATTCGCTAAAATCCTCGCTTCCAGTCTGAGGCAGGAGCGTGATCACGTTTTTAACCCCGAGCGTGTCCCGGAAGACCCTGAGTATCCGATCAGCCAGAGCCGGGTCGTTGTACAAGGGCGGGTAGAAATGTTCCGGGGTGATAATTTCTGGCATCCGGTCATCAGGTATGCCGGCTGCCTGGGCCAATCCCCGTGTGATACGTCTGATGGCATTGACCATCTGATTCGCCACCTCAACGTTAGACGAACGTAGTGTCAGGTTGAGAGTCACTTTGTCTGGAATGATGTTGGGTAACGAACCACCATGGATGGCCCCTACGGTAATGACAGCTCTCTCAGCCGGGTTGATCTCTCGACTTATAATGGTCTGGAGGGCTAAAATGGTCTGGGCGGCCAGGACAACCGGATCCTTGGCCTCATGGGGACTGGCTCCATGACCGCTTTGGCCGTGAATGATCAGGTCTATGACTTCACACCCAAGCGTCACGAACCCGGGACTCAGGGCGACTTTTCCAACTGGCAATTCTGGCTTGACGTGAAGGGCCAGAGCAAAGTCTGGCCTTGGAAACCTGCTGAACAGGCCGTCAGCCAACATCCTCTGTGCTCCGCCGAGAGCCTCCTCAGCAGGCTGGGCGACCGCTATCAAGGTGCCACTCCATTCGTCCTTCAGCCTCATCAACAGGCCGGCAGTACCGATTAGGATAGTGGTGTGCATATCGTGGCCGCACGCATGCATTACCGGGACTTCCTCTCCAAGTTCATTTATAGACCTGACAGCGCTCCTGTAGGGAAGACCAGTCGCCTCCTCAATCGGCAGGGCATCCATATCGCCACGGATCATCACCACCGGCCCCGGACCGTTTTTCACAACACCGACCACGCCATGGCCGCCCACGCGCGTGGTTACCTCAATACCCTGCCGGGAAAGTTCCTGGGCCACAATGGAGGCGGTCTTCTCTTCCCGGCCAGAGAGCTCAGGATGGGCATGCAAGTATTTATAATGTTCCAACAGACGAGGACGGTCATGCTCAATTAGCATCTTCAGTCGCTCTTGTAATGACATTTTGTACGATCCCCTATTGTTTCGATAATCCGGATTTTTCCCAACCCCAATTCTCAGAGATCTAAGACTCCATCAACTTGACATTTTAGAAATGCGATACTAAAATAACAACACTTATGGGAGTTGTCAACCGCCTTCTTTCATAGAAGTATTTATATGTGGTTTCACCTATACTTAGTTATTTGATTCCAGCAGTAGATACTTTCTTATTCTGTTTACTGTTTAATGTGTGAAGCCGGCCGATAGGCTTGATTATCAAAGAAGAAGCATTTGATATGAGGAGGAATGGATGAGAATCGAAAGAGTGGACATGATTCATATCCGGATGCACCTGGTCTCTCCCTTTGAGACAAGCTACGGTCAAGATTATGAGATGAACAAGATCGTCCTCAAGGCCTACACACCTGATGCAGTAGCCTATTCCGAGTGTGTGGCTGAAGGCTACCCATATTATGCATATGAAACGGTAGGAACGGTCGGAGAGATTTTGAAGAAGTTTATTCTGCCATCGGTCATGGGCATAGACCTCCGGGGCCCTGAAGCGTGCTGGGAGAAGATTTCGCGATTTCGAGGTCATCCCATGGCTAAGGCTGGTATTGAAAACGCCATATGGATCCTTCAGGCATTAGAGGAGGGGAAACCTCTGTGGAGGCTCTTGGGGGGGAATAAAGACAGGGTTGTCTCCGGAGTTTCCATCGGTATCCAGGACCATGTGGAAAAGCTCATCGAGCTCATTGGGTTATATCTGAGCAAGGGTTACCCGAGGATCAAGCTCAAGATCAAACCGGGGAAAGACCTGGCCGTGGTCGAAGCGGTTCGGAAGCAGTTTCCTGATATTAATTTGATGGTTGATGCCAACAACGCTTACTGCCTTAACGACCTGAAAACACTAAAGGCGCTGGACCAGTATCACCTTTCAATGATCGAGCAGCCTTTAGCCTATGATGATATTGTTGATCATGCCAAGCTTCAATCTCGGATGGATACACCAATCTGCTTAGACGAATCCATTCAAGGGCCCTATTATGCCCGCGCGGCTACGGAACTGAATGCTTGCCGCATTATCAATATCAAACAGGGAAGGGTAGGCGGACTGATGCCTGCTCGTGAAGTCCACAATATAGCTCGTGCTGCTAAGATAGGGGTCTGGTGTGGCGGCATGATAGAGACGGGAATCGGCCAGGCTGTGAACTTGGCTTTAGCCACTTTACCCAATTTCATTTACCCTAACGATATTTGTGAATCAGAACTGTTGTGGGCAAGGGACCTTGTTGATCCTCCCATTACCATCAATTCAGATGGGACTATCAGCGTTCCATCAGAACCTGGGCTTGGTGTGAAGGTGAATGAGGACACTTTGGAGCGCTATATGGTAGGTCGCGAGGTGATCCGGATATGAAATCTACAATGGACCTGTTTCATTCAATTGGACACATCTGACTTAAAAATGTCTCAAGAGTTTTTTGTTTCACAAAGGGACAGGTGAGAAATGACATCAACTTGGGTAAAGACCCCCTTTCCAAAAGGGCTACATTACCTCTCTGGCAATGAGGCTGCTGTAGAAGAGGCCATCGCTTCGGGATGTCGATTTTATATGCAGGCTACCCGATCACACCTTCCAGTGAGCTCATGGAGCGTATGGCGGTTCGCTTGATGGAGGTGGAAGGAGTTTTTATTCAAATGGATAATTCTTCAATCCCTCCAGGTCACCCACCATCCCCGCTCTTAGCGGATTCAAATGAATATAACGTGTCAATTCCAACAGGTAGGGATCATCTTCACAGATGATCGATTTATATCTGTTCTGAAACAGGCGGCCAGTTCTCTTATGCCACAGGTTAAAATTGACAACATAACCGGTCAGAGGCTTCTTCATGTTCCTCGAAATAGGCTGACGAGCCGTCCGAACCAATAGGTGAAAGTGGTTCGAAAGGATAGACCAGGCATTGACAATGAGACTCCTGTCCGGCACAAATCCCCCAGCCGGTTCAGAAAATCATCCCTGTCTCGATCCGTGCGGAAGATGTTCGTTCGCTCGATGCCCCGCCCCATCACATGATGCAAAGCCCCGGGATCATCCAATCTTGGTTGCCTCGGCATAGCGAAAGATTCCTTCCTTCTCCTTCATTTGTCAAGTTGTTTTAGAAGTTACGTCCCCGAGATCATCACAGGTCTGAGAGGAGAGCGAATGAAGTCACCCTTACCCAATTGCATCATCGAATTGCGACCTGCAACTGGATGGTTGGTTATGACATTAAATTCTTGTTGACTTATGCGCGCGGATTTAGTAGGCTTCATCATAAATCAGGTCTTTCCCGGCAAGTCATTCATCAGAAAAAGACGTGACCGTGCCTGCACGCCGGAGTCCATATATCAGGTTATGGCGATAGGATCCTGTTTCGGCACGCAGGCGTGTCCGTATTCCGTTTCCGTCGATCCTATATTTCGTACGGGCGGACCTGTGTGTCTGCCCTGAACAAAAACGGTTACCCTTGATAGACACACGATGAGGAGGTGCAACATGGTAGAGAAGCCCTGGCTGAAGCATTACGATGAGGGTGTTCCGAGCAGTCTTCAACCGTATCCGCAGCGGACTCTCCTTGACTATGTGAGCGAAGCGGCTGGAGAGCGGCCAAATCACCCCGCAATTCTTTTCAAAGGCTCTCGCGTCGCATACGGTGAACTGGAACGGCTGACCGACGCGTTTGCAGCAGCCCTCGTTGATCTGGGCGTGAAGAAGGGAGACTGCGTGGCCCTTCTCCTTCCCAATTGTCCCCAGTTTATCATCGCGGAGCTCGGGGCCTGGAAGGCGGGAGCCATCGTCTCGCCCCTCAACCCGATCTACACCGAAAGGGAGCTGGAAGGACCTCTCGCGAACTGCGGGGCAGAGGTCATCGTGACGCTCACCCTTTTCTACCAGCGGGTGAAGGCCATCCAGCCCAACACGAAACTGAAGCAGGTGATTGCCACAAACATCAAAGAATACCTGCCTCCTGTCCTCCGCGTCCTTTTCACTCTGGTCAAGGAGAAGAAAGAGGGCCACCGGATTGACCTGCAACCCGACGACCTCTGGTTTGGGGACCTCCTTAAAGCCAAGGCGAGGGCGCCGCGGCCCAAGGTATCGGTTGGTCCTGATGACCCTGCGGTGATTCTGCTGAGCGGCGGGACCACGGGGACACCAAAAGGGGCGGTTGGGTTGCACCGAAGCTACGTGGCCTCCGGGCTCCAGCTCTACACCTGGGTGGCTCAATCATTGAAGAAATGGCAGGACATCCAGATGCTGCCTCTCCCGCTCTTTCATGTCTATGCCAATGTGGGAATTCAAAGTGTGGTCTTTGTCAGTCAGAACGCCATGTCACTGGTCCCGAATCCCCGGGATATTAAAGATCTCCTTCACACCATCCGCCAGGTCCGTCCCAGCTTTTTTGTCAGTGTACCCACCCTTTTTATTGCTCTTCTAAACCATCCCGACGTGAAAGCGGGGAAGGTCGATTTTAAGTCGATCAAATCATGCATCTCTGGTGCCGCACCTTTACTGGCGGAAACAAAGAAGACCTTCGAGGATCTGACAGGAGGCCGAATCCTTGAGGGGTACTCTTTGACGGAGGCCATGATGGCCTGCACGGTGAACCCGGCCTTCGGTGTGAAAAAGACAGGATCGATCGGCATGCCGCTACCCGATGTAGAGTGCCTGATTGTTGATCCCGATGAGGGAGAAAGAATCCTGAAGACGGGCGAGGTAGGAGAGATCCTTGTCAGAGCGCCCCAGCTTATGGTGGAATACTGGAAGAACCCGGAGGAGACTGCTAATGCTCTGAGGACCCATGGGGAGGGGCCACCCTGGCTGCATACGGGCGATCTCGGCTACATGGATGAAGAGGGTTATATTTTTATCGTTGATCGGAAGAAAGATCTCATTAAGCCCAGTGGCTACCAGGTCTGGCCCCGCGAGGTAGAAGAGATCATTGCATCCCATCCGGCCGTAGCGGAGGTCGGTGTGGCCGGTATTCCGGACGCTTATCAGGGCGAGGCGGTGAAGGCATGGGTGGTTCTGCACAAGGGCGCGCAGGCCACGGCCGAGGAGATTCGGGCCTATTGCAAGGAGAGAATGGCCGCTTACAAGGTGCCGAAGCATGTTGCGTTCAAAGACAGCCTGCCGAAGTCAATGGTGGGAAAGGTGTTGCGCCGGGAATTGGTAAAAGAGGGGTAGACCTCAGGGGGAGGTTTGTAAAAACGCCGGCGAAGAGGATATAATTGAAGAGAAGGGGGTGAGCAAGCATGCGGATTTTCCTCAACGCAATCGTTTTATTCCTTTTCTCCAACCTATTCGCTTTTGGCTGTTCCCTTGACAAGACCCTGGTGCAGATAGCTCCAAAGACAGAAAGTGGTTTCGCTAAAAAAGAGATTGTGGATGTCAGGAGAGTCGCGATCTTACCTTTTGAAGGAGATTCGAAGGGCGAAGCCGCGGATGCCTTTGCCCTCTCTCTTCGCGAGAAATTCCCCCAGCTTGAGGTCGTTGAGAGAAAAGAGGTTCAGCACCTCTTCAAAGCGCAGGATTTCTCTCCAGGATGGCCGGACGAGACGACAAGGATGAAGATTGGGAAGACGTTCGATGTTCAGGCCGTTGTCTCGGGGAGCGTCTATTATCCGAGCATCCTGCGCTGGCTGCTCCAGGTGAAAATCATTGATGTCGAGACGGGATCGTGGGTGGGGCAATCCTCTGTCGAGATTGGCTTTTCAGGAGCCCTGGGATTGAAAGAGGGCTGTAAACTGGCCGTGGAATCACTGAAGATGAGATAGCTGTTTGACCCGGTGAGGTCAATCAGGGGGCACGGGTCGAAATTTCAAATCCCAATTTCCAAATCCCAAATAATTTTCAAGTTTCAATTTCAAATCACCAAAACGACTCCCCTTGCGTGGATTCATTTGCAAATTGAAACCGCAGGAGGCAGACGCGGGGGCCTGCCCCGACGATTTTTCAGATTGGGGTTTTGAATTTCGGTCATTGAGATTTTTGTAGAAAATAACCTCAAATACCTCCTCTCCCCCCTGGGGGAGAGGATTAAGGTGAGGGGGAAACCCGCAATGTCCCACCCTCACCCCCACCCTCTCCCGCCAGCGGGAGAGGGAGACTTCTTTTTTTTCATGGTTCGAGGGTGCCCTCCGGGCATGGGGCATTAGTTGGAGTTTGGTGCTTACTTATTATGTGGGTTCTTTTCCTGCCACTTGAGTTCGGCTTCTGAAGGACGGACGTAAATCGGCGTAAGGGCCGCGAGATTCGGAACTTCCTTTCTTCGCAGGCGATCGAGACCCAATCTGGCAACCGTTGAGCCATGTGGGGAATTAAACGGAGCCGGCAGAACTATAGCCAGTGAAGAGAGGGCGTCTCTGAGATAATCTCCGTAGGTCCTGACCCCATCCCCAGCGAAGATCGTTTTCTCCTTTACCCTCTTCACCAGATCTTGCGGCTTGCTTGCCTGATAGGCCGTCATGAGCCTTGGAGCGTTCCCGTCCTCATACCGGTAGAAGGCTGTATAGACCTCATTCTTTCTTGCGTCGAGGATGGGACAGATGAGAAATGGGGTTGGGGCGATCTGGGCAGCCAGGACATCGAGGGTAGGGACCCCTGCTACCGGTTTACCACTGGCGAAAGACAGGCCCTTCGCGATGCTCAGCCCGATTCTCAATCCGGTAAAAGAACCGGGGCCGAGTGAGATCGCCCATCCATCCAGGTCCTGGAGAGTGCAATGGCTCTCTTTGAGAATGAATTCAACTGCGGTCAGAAGCCTTTCGGAATGGGTCACCGGAGAGTTCAGGAGGTATTCTGAGATCACCCGATCGTCGTCGATGAGGCCCACGCTACCGCAAGAAGTAGAGGTATCGATCCCAAGGATTTTCATCTTAAAATTTGAATTTTACCGATGAGAGTATCCGGAGCAGGTCGTTATAGAGGGCAAAGAGCATCAGGAGAATGATGAGGGCCAGGCCGATCTGCTGGGCGATTTCCATTTTCTTGACACTGAGGGGCTTTCGCAAAATTGCCTCCATCCCCAGGAAGAGCAAATGGCCTCCGTCGAGGATAGGGATCGGAAAGAGATTGAAAAAACCGAGGCTGACGCTGAGAAGGGCTATCAGATAGATAAAGTCCAACGCGCCCTTTTTCGCCTGTTGCCCTGCCATTTGAGCAATTCCGAGAGGCCCGGCTAATGCGTCTTTGACCGGGATCTCTCCGCCGAACAGCTTCACAATCGAAATCACCGTGATCTTGATCACCAGCCAGGTTCGGACAAAGCCGTTGCCCATCTCGAGTTTTGGACCGACCGTCGGGTAATTCCGCGGTCCTACGATGCCAATCCTGTAGACCTGTTCTTCTCCATCTTTTGAGGCGATCGGTGTTACTCTGGTCTCGAAGATTTCGCCATCGCGCTTCGCTTTGATCAAGAGATTCCTGCCCTGACTGCTCCGGATGATCTTGGCGAGCTCTTCCCATGTCGATACCTCCTGTCCGTCGACGGAAAGGATCGTATCTCCTTTCTTCAAACCCGCAGCTTCCGCAGGGTAGCCTGAGGTGATCTCTGTCACCACCGCAGGGGTAGGGACGGAAGGGGACGGGAAAATGGCAAAGGGATTCACAAAAAAGAAGATGGCGATGCCAAGGAGAAAATTGAAGAGAGGGCCTGCGATGACAATCGAGAAACGCTTCCATTTGGGCTGAATCAGGAAGGAGCGGGCGCGATCTTCCGCCTTGACTTCCTCCTTCGGGTCCTCTCCAATGGGTTTGACAAACCCGCCAAATGGAACGGCACAAATCTGATATTCCGTTTCTCCGAATTTCCTTCTAATGATTCGCGGTCCGAACCCGAAAGAAAAGGTAACGACTCCCACTCCCAGCTTTTTCATCAGCAGGAAGTGGCCCAATTCATGGATAAAGACCAGGATTCCGATGACAATAAGAAACGATACGACCGAATAGAGAATATTCGTGGTCAACACCATTTTCCCCTTTCCAGAAGGGCCTTCGACGTTACTCTGGCCCAGGAGTCTGCCCTAAGAATATCTTCAACCGTATGGACCGGTTTCAGCTCATGCCGGTCCATCACTCTCTCGATGAGAAGAGGGATCTCCGTAAACCTCAGAGACCTTTCGAGGAAGGCGTTCACCGCAATCTCATTGGCTGCACTGAGAACGGCCGGCATGGTCTCTCCGATCTCTATGGATCGATAAGCCAACCGGAGACAGGGAAACCTTTCCGGGTCGGGAGGAAAGAACGTGAGCCCTTCCTGCCGGGAGAGATCCAGAGGAAGGAGGTTCAGCGGGAGACGTTCCGGAAAGGAGAGGGCATAAGAAATGGGAATTCTCATGTCCGCGATTCCCATCTGGCTAATGATGGAACCATCCATGTATTCGACCATCGAATGAACGACGCTCTGGGGATGGATCTGAACCGTGATTTTTTCGAGGGGCATATCAAAAAGCCAATGGGCCTCGATGACCTCAAGCCCTTTGTTCATCAGAGAGGCAGAGTCGATGGTGATCTTCTTTCCCATTTCCCAATTGGGATGGCGGAGTGCCTCCTTCACCGTCACCTCCTGGAGCTTGGCGAGGGGAAGGCTGCGGAAAGGTCCTCCCGATGCGGTGAGGATCAGACGGCGGACCTCATCCTTCCGATGGCCGAGGAGCGCCTGAAAGATGGCGCTGTGTTCGCTATCTACCGGCAGGATTTGAACCCCCTTCATTCTGGCTTCTGTCATCACGATCTTTCCTGCCATCACCAGCGATTCCTTATTGGCCAGGGCGATGGCCTTTCCCGTCTTGATGGCCGAGAGGGTCGGGATGAGGCCAACAGCGCCGACAATGGCGGAGACGACCTGATCGACCTCGGGCTGGGTCGCCACCCGGATGAGGCCCTCGACGCCGTGGACAACTTCAGGCGATGAAGCCCCGAACTCTCTTTGAAGGATCTCTGACAATTCAGCGTTCAGGACGGAGACCAGTTTCGGTCGAAACTGGAGAATCTGTTCTTTCAGAAGCTCGATGTTACGGCCAGCGGAGAGGCCCGTGACCTGAAAGCGATCAGGAAACTGGCGGACGATGTCGAGGGTATTGATCCCGATCGAACCTGTGGACCCGAGGATCGCCAGACGCTTCATCCGCCCTCCTTCAGCATATAAAGAAGGGAGTAGTAGAGAAACGGAGCCGAGAAGAGGAAGCTATCGAGACGGTCCAGCATTCCCCCGTGACCCGGGATGAAGGATCCGGAGTCCTTCACCTGGGCGCTTCGCTTCAGCATCGACTCCGTGAAATCCCCGAACTGGCCAAGGATTCCCATGCTCACTCCCAGGAGAATGGAGAAACCTTTTCCCAGGCGAGGAAGGAAGAGGGATGCAAAAACAAGGGCCACCAGCGAAGAGCCGAGAATGGCTCCGGCGAGACCCTCATAGGTCTTTTTTGGACTGATTTTCGGGTAGAGCTTATGTTTTCCGAAGAGAGAACCGCAGAGAAAGGCAGAAATATCCCCGACCCATACCGTCGCCACGAGAAAAAGGACCCACAGCGTTCCATTGGTCAGTTGGCGTATGAGAGAGACGTGGGAGAGAAGAAAGCCGATATAGAACGTGCCGAGGAACATGATTCCGACACCGGACGTGGACAGGAGGAGGTTCTCGGAGGTCCCCATGAATAGCACGAAGAGAAAGAGGAGAAGAAGAGCAAAAAGAGGATAGCCGATTTGTGCACTCCCGTAGGAGATCGCTACCGAGAGCAGCAGTCCCAGACCGATGCCTGTCATGCGAACCACCCCCTTCGATTGGGGAAGGGTGAGGAAATAGAACTCCCGAAGCCCCAGAAACGTTGCCAGAAGGACCATGAGAGAGAGGATGAAAGGATGCCCCAAGGCGATGAGGGCGATCACTGGGGGGACAACCAGGATCCCGGTCCAAATCTTTTTTTTTGCCAACCCTCCCATGCTATCCTTCCATTTCAGATTGTAGATTTCAGATTTCAGAATTTTTCAATCTGCATTCTGCAATCTGAAATCTGCAATGGGTTTATTATTCAAGGCCGTTGATCTGTTCGCTCGTCATTCCGAACCTTCTCTCCCTGGACTGATAGTCTGCGATCGCTTTGAGGAGCTCTTCTCGGTCGAAGTCCGGCCAGAGGGTATCGGTGACATAGAGTTCGGTGTAGGCGATCTGCCAGAGAAGGAAGTTCGAGATGCGGCACTCCCCACTGGTCCGGATGAGAAGGTCCGGATCCGGAAGGTCCCGGGTCCAGAGATACTGCGAGAACCGTTCAGAATTGATTTCTTCTCTTTTGATCCTCCCCTCCTGAAAATCCGATAGAATGCCCTCGACGGCATGAAGGATCTCCGAACGGCCGCTGTAGCTCAGGGCCAGGTTGAGGATCATTCCCTCACAGTGGGTTGTCTTCTCGATCGTTTCCCGCAAAGTTTTCTGCACACCGGGAGGAAGATCCTCGATCCTCCCAATGACACGAAGGCGGATCTGGTTCTTGAGCATCTCCTCCTGTTCTTTACGAAGGTACTTCTTGAGCAACCCCATGAGTGCTGTGACTTCTTCCCTGGGGCGCTTCCAATTCTCTTCGGAGAAGGCATAAAGGGTCAGGGCCTTAATCCCCAGTTCTCTGCAGGCGGTCACCACCTCCCTGACCGCGTCCACTCCTTTCATGTGACCACTGATCCGGTTTAGAAACTTCTTCCTGGCCCAACGGCCATTTCCGTCCATGATAATGGCGATATGAGAGGGAAGCTTTTCTCGATCGATCTCTTCCACAGCCGGGGAATCCTTCTTCAGAGCAAAGTGGAGATACGCTTCTTCAACAGAGAGTAATGCAACTATCCAATATTTCTACCACATCAACTATCCATTTTCAACAAAGGGTTCCGCGATGGATTCGATTCAAGAGGAAGACGTTCCGGAGGGTGCTCGGGGGCAGGCAGTCTCTCGGAGAAAAATCGATAATCCGCCTTGAAAGGCGGCATCTTGAAATCAATCTCGGCCGCTTCCCTGTTGGGACGTGAAATGCTTGACCCTACCTGTCATCACAGGCTACACCACGGGTCTGATAAAATGGCCATGGATGGGGAGAGGCAAGACTCTCCCTCCCCTGATCTCCTATTTTTCCACTATCGCCTCAACGGGGCAAACCTCTGAACAGCTTCCACACTCCGTACATTTCTCCTCATTAATCACATAGGGTTCACCCTCTTCAATCGCTTCTGCAGGGCATTCTTCCGCACAGGTCCCGCACGCAACACATTCATCGGTAATCACATAGGCCACCGACCTCACCTCCCTCTACATTATACTTCCAACTTTTAATCTCAAACCTCAAGCCTTAAATCTCGAGGATCTCTTTTTCCTTGGTTGAAAGCACTCCGTCCACTTTTTCAATATATCGATCCGTGGAGGTTTGAACCTTTTCCATCCACTGGTGAAGCTGGTCCTGGGAGATCTTCTTGCCCTTTTCGAGCCCTTTCAGCTGCTCATTTGCCTCTCGCCGTAAATTGCGAAGCGCCACCTTCCCTGCCTCGCCCATCTTCTTGACCACCTTGACGAGCTCTTTTCGACGCTCCTCTGTCAGTCGTGGGATGCCGATCCGGATGATCTTGCCGTCACTCATAGGAGTCAGACCGAGCTCCGATTTGAGAATGGCCTTCTCAATTTCCTGGGTGACCGTTGTGTCCCAGGGCTGAATGGTAATCAGCCGGGGTTCCGGAACCGCCATCGTAGCAAGCTGGTTCAAAGGGGTAGGGGTGCCATAGTAATCCACCCGGATATCATCGAAGAGGGCAAGGGAGGCTCTTCCCGTTCTCACCTTGTTCAGGTCGGCCTTGAGATTGGAAAGAGTCTTTTCCATTCGGTTCTCAATCTCTTTTACGATCTTCTCCTCTTCCATCATTCATCCTCTCACCTGGGTTCCCACCTTCTCGCCCAGAACGACCCGCTTGATATTCCCCTTCTCCTTCAGACTGAAGACGACGATGGGGATCTGGTGGTCCATACAGAGGGAAATCGCAGTGGCATCCATCACTTTGAGCTGTTTCTTAAGGACATCCAGATAAGTGAGTTCGTCGTACTTATGGGCGTCCGGGTGAACCAAGGGGTCCGTGTCATAGACCCCCGCTACTTTCGTGGCCTTGAGGATCACCTCCGCGGCGACCTCCATGGCTCGAAGCGAAGCGGTGGTATCGGTGGTGAAGTACGGGTTTCCTGTCCCTCCGACAAAGATGACGATCCGACCCTTTTCCAGGTGACGGATCGCTCTTCGCCGGATGTAAGGCTCTGCCACTTCCCGCATCTCAATCGCTGTCTGGACCCGCGTCTGGACATCGATCTTCTCGAGAGCATCCTGAAGGGCAAGGCCATTCAGCACGGTCGCAAGCATTCCCATGTAGTCCGCAGAGGCCCGATCCATCCCCTTTGAGCTTGCTGCAACCCCGCGAAAGATGTTGCCGCCTCCGATCACAACAGCCACTTCCACGCCCAGCAGTTTGACGTCCTTGATCTCCTGGGCAATCTCGTGGATCACCGAGGGATCGATTCCGTAATTTCCCTCTCCTGCCAAGATCTCTCCGCTGATCTTTAAGAGAATCCTTTTGTATCGGGGTCGCTTCATGGAGGGAAGATCTTTTCTGTCCTGGTTGTCAGATCACTCTGCCCGATTCCGGTCCGTCATCTTCTCGCACCCGGGGAAAGGAGGTTACGGACGGGACTGCAACCCTTCACCCAGTTGAAACCGGGCGAAACGGCGGACGGCGATATTCTCTCCGATCTTGGCGATCAGGGCATCGAGAACATCTTTGATCGTGAGGTCGGAGTCTTTCACGTAAGTCTGTTCCAGAAGACAAGCTTCAGAATAGAACCTTTCCAGCTTTCCTTCGACGATCTTATCGATCACCTTTTCGGGTTTCCCGGAGTCCAGGGCCTGAGTTCGATAGATTCTCTTCTCCCGTTCCAGGACATCGGGAGGGACCTCTTCCCTGCGGATGTACTGGGGGTTCGCCGCCGCGATATGCATGGCAATGTTCTTCACGAAGGCTTGGAAATCCGCTGTCCTCGCCACAAAATCGGTCTCGCAATTCACCTCGACCAGGACGCCGATCTTTCCTCCCGCATGGATGTACGCGGAGACGAGGCCATCGGTAGCGATCCGGCCTGCCTTCTTGGCTGCAGACGCCAGCCCTTTTCGACGAAGGTGTTCGATCGCCGCCTCCATATCTCCCTGGGCTTCGTTGAGGGCAGCCTTGCAGTCCATCACACCCGCCCCCGTTCTCTGCCTAAGATCTTTTACAAGCTGACTCGAGATCTCCATTCGATCCTATACCTCCTCCCCCTCTTCGGGAGCATCCTCCGCTTCAATTTCTCCAGAGGGCTCGACCTGTTCAGCTTTCTCTTCCTTGGCTCCTTCCATCTGGAGCTGTTTTTCACGGAGTTGTTTTCCCTCAATCGCCGCATCGGCGATCTTGGTAGCAAAGAGGCGAATCGCCCGGATCGCATCGTCATTTCCCGGAAGGATATAATCGACCTCTTCGGGGTTGCAGTTGGTGTCGACAATCCCGATAGAAGGAATACCGATTTTTCTCGCCTCCTGGATGGCGATCTTCTCTTTCTTGGGGTCCACAACGAAAATGGCGCCAGGGAGGCGATCCATGTTCTTGATTCCCCCGAGAGACCTCTCCAGGCGGGTCCTCTCTTTCTCCAGTCCCAGAATTTCTTTCTTGGGGAGGAGATTGTAGATCTCTTCGTTCTTCATGGCCTCAAGCTTCTTGAGGCGATCGATCGACTTCTTGATCGTCTGAAAATTGGTCAACATCCCTCCCAGCCAGCGGTGATTAACGTAGAACATGCCGGAACGGGTCGCCTCGTCGGAGATCGATTCCTGAGCCTGCTTCTTGGTCCCTACGAAGAGGACGCATTCGCCCTTGGCTGCGAGATCCCGAACGAACTGATAGACCTCCTTAAAGAGCTGAACCGTCTTCTGGAGATCGATGATGTAGATTCCATTTCGTGCCCCGAAGATATATGGCTTCATTCTGGGGTCCCAGCGCTTTGTCTCGTGGCCGAAATGAACCCCGGCCTCAAGAAGCTCCTTCATCGTTATGTCGGCCATTGAAACCTCCGTTTCTCTTTCATTTCTCCTCCTTAGCTGACCATGAGGTCAAATATCGACGAAATAACATATCATTAGCCATTTTGCAAGAGATAAAATGGCTGAGCCCGGTTATTGATGGCACTCCGCTCATGGGTATATGGGTATAAATGCTAAGTGGCACAAACCTCACGCATGGTTACAGGGGAGATCGTTAAGCAGAGCGGTGAGTTATGCACAAATCCTTAACGAAAACATTATAGCAGAAATTTCTTGACCTTTCAACTTGACCTAAGTCAAGGATAATCTCCCGGGAAATGGGTATTGTTTAATCATGAGATAGCTGCTGGTTCTCGCACCTTCACACAGGTGCGCGAAGGACGCAATTGCTCTCGAATGATTCGCGTTTTGAACCGCGTGCTATGCAATTACCGGGAGGAGAAAGACGATGAGATGCCCTGGGCAGGACATGAGGTTCTGGAAGTCCGAGGATATCTTTGAGATCCCCTGCCCGAAGTGTGGAGGCAGGGTCGAGTTTTTCAAGGATGAGGTCAGGCGTAGGTGCCGCTGCGGCCATGAGGTTGTCAACCCCAAGGTCGATTTCGGCTGTGCCTCCTGGTGTCCCTACGCGGAGCAGTGCATTGGAACCGTCCCGGAAGATGTAAAGGCAAGGCAGAAGGCTGAAGAGAAAAATTCCCTGAAGGAGAGAATCGGCCTCGAAATGAAGAAATATTTCAGCACGGACTTCAGGCGCATGAATCATGCACTCAAGGTCGCCCGTCATGCAGAGCAGATCTTGAAGGCAGAAGGAGGAAACCCTCTGGTTGTTCTGGGAGCTGCCTACCTTCACGACATCGGAATTCACGAGGCTGAGAGAAAGTATGGCGACACAGCAGGACCTTATCAGGAACTGGAGGGACCTCCCATCGCCAGGGAAATCCTCGCAAAACTGAATGTCCAGAAAGAGATGGTGGATGAAATCTGTGACATTATCGGCCACCATCATAGCCCGGGAGAGGAGGAATCACTCAACTTCCAGATCGTTTATGAGGCTGACTGGCTTGTGAATATGCAGGAGGAGGGAGGCCCTAAGGACCGTGAGACCCTCGATCGTCTCATCAAGAGAACCTTTAAAACAGTCACCGGCAGGTCACTGGCTGAAAGGCTGATTCTGTAAAAAAATGACCTCTCTCAGGGCCAAAGGTTATACACCGCGTCATTAACCACTCACGGTAGACCGCGTCATTCCTGTCCCAGTTTTCACCGGGATAAACTCCAGCAGGAATCCAGGGGAAAAGACTGGATTCCCCCGTATCAAGTACGGGGCAAGCTTAGTCAAGCCCGGAATGACAGGCTGCGCAAGATTGATGTCATCTTCTCCATGCTATCAGCTATTTGTTATTAGCCATTAGCCTTTTCAGGGCAAGGGCATTCTTGATGGCGAAGCCATAGGCGTCGTTATTGAAATAGACGAAGACCGCCTTCTTTCTCTTCTCCCAGTTCTGGATTTTCCCAGCCCATTGTCTCAGCTCCCCGTCCGAATAATTGGAGCCGTAGAGGACTTCACCGCCGTGGAGACGAAGATAAACGGAATTGGATGTAACTGCCTCTTTCATGGGAAGGCCGGAACCGTGGGCGATGCAGAAGGCGAACTTGAACTCCTCCAGGATTCGAAAGGCGTCCTGACAGTGCCAGGATTCGTCCCTGAATTCGAACGCGTGGCGAAGGGCCTTCGAACGGGGAAGGGTTGACAGAAGGACGCAAAATCGCTCCAACCTCTCCTTCTCAAACTTGAAACGCGGCGGAAGCTGCCAGAGAATTCCCCCCAGTTTTTCTTTCAGGGGAGAGGCATTCTCCAGAAGCAGGGATAACGGCTCCCGGCAGTCCTTGAGACGTTTGATATGGGTGATGAAACGACTTCCCTTGATAGCGAAGACAAATCTTTTGGGGGTCCGTTTATACCAGCCTTCGAAGACCGCTTTCGTAGGCAGGCGATAGAAAGTGACATTTAGCTCAACCGTGTCGAAGGATTGACAATAGAATTCAAGCCATTTTCTCTGGGATAGGTCAGATGGGTAGAAAACGCCGTTCCACCAGTGAGGATAATTGTAGCCGCTCGTTCCGATGTAGATCATCTCTTGCAAGCACCAAATTCCAATCCCGCCAGGGCGGGACCAAATCCCAAATAAATTCCAATTCGGGAAATTCGAAATCTCAAACAAAAATCGTTTTGGTCATTTGAAATTGGAATTTGGAGCCTATTTGGGATTTGTGATTTGGGTTTTGGAATTTTTGAATCACCAATCCATCAACTATAATAATTCTTGTCGCCGGGGCCGCGTTGGGACCACTTCCGCTTGTAATACTCGCGTCGGATCTTCTGGCGGAGGGTCGGTACGGCCATATAGAGGAGACCAACAAGCAACCCCCCGAGATGGGTAATATGGGCGATGCCTCCTCCGCTCCCCTCCATCGAAGCGAAGAGTTCGATAAGACCGTAGATGATCACCATGTACTTGGCAGGAATAGGAAAGAGAAAATAGATGTAGATGAGTCTGTTTGGAAAGAGCCACCCGAAGGCCAGAAGAATTCCATAGATTGCCCCGGAGGCGCCGACGACAGGGATTCGCTGATACGGATAGGGAGTAAAGATCACTGTGCAGATTCCCGCACCGATGCCGCACAAAAGAAAATACCTCAGGAATTTCTTCGATCCCCAGAGATTTTCCAGTTCTCCTCCAAACATCCAGAGGCCAAGGAGGTTGAAAAGGAGATGAGTGATACCGCCATGGAGGAAGATATAAGTGACCAGCTGCCAGAGGAAATATTTTTTCCAAACCAGAATGGGAACAAGAGCGAAGTAGAAGACGATGAAACCGTCGATCAATCTTTCGATGAGGAAAACAGCGCCCATAATGATGATGAGATTCTTGATAACGGGCGTCCAGCCAGATCCGAAGGAGTAACGATATTGGTAGAAGGGCATATCGAAACCTCACAGTAAAATCTAATCAAAAATATTTGAAATTTCCTGGACGAGTCATCCTGAACCATGCCCTGATGAAAATCAGGGTTGTTTCAGGATCTCACCAAATTGGACCAATGGGTGAGATCCTGAATCGGGGTTCAGTCCCGCCGATGGCGGGATTAGAGACAAATTCTCACACTCTTTGTGTAAGAATCTAATCCTCAACCTCAAACCTCAAAACTGAAAAAACTTCTAATCCGTTGTTTTTGATCTTCAATCTGAAATCTCACATCTGAAATCTGAAATGGGGTTACCGTATCCGATATTTCCTGATCTTGTAGCGGAGGACCCTTTCGCTGATCCCGAGGGCTTCAGCAGCCCTGGTCTGAACCCCCTCGTGCTGGTGAAGGGCCCTTACAATTAGATCCTTCTCAATCTCCTCGAGGGATTCGGGAAGGGTCTTATCTTTCCCGGAAGTCTGCCATAGTTGCTCAGATTTTTCATCCCGGACGTGGAAAGGGAGATCTTGACTGGTGATGCCCTCTCCTCTGCAAAGGACCACTGCCCTTTCAATGATATTTTCGAGCTCCCGCACGTTTCCCGGGTAGGGATAGCGAAGGAGGAGGGCTCTCGCCTCTTTCGACACATCGGAGACCGTCTTTTGATTTTCCATCGAGTATTTTTTCAGGAAGTGGTCGACCAGAAGGGGGATGTCTTCTTTCCTCTCGCGAAGGGGAGGGAGAGGAATCATGATGACGTTCAGCCGGTAATAGAGATCCTCCCGGAAGAGCCCCTTCTTCATCGCCTCTTCGAGGTCGCGATGGGTGGCTGTGATCACCCGTACATCGGTTTTGAGGGTGGCGTTCGATCCCACCCGCTGAAGTTCCTTCTCCTGAAGAATCCTCAGAAGCTTTACCTGGATCGCAGGCGAGAGATCTCCGATCTCATCGAGAAAGATGGTTCCGCCATCTGCCTCTTCGAATCGACCGATCCGTCTCTGTGAAGCTCCTGTGAAGGCTCCCCTTTCGTGACCGAAGAGCTCGCTCTCGAGAAGGGTCTCCGGAATGGCAGCGCAACTCACTTTGACCAGGGGTTTTCCAGTACGGGGACTCGCATGGTGGAGGGCATTGGCGATCAGCTCCTTGCCTGTCCCGCTTTCCCCCCGGATGAGGACGGTGGCCTGGCTGGGCGCCACACGGGCCACAAGTCCCATCACCTCCATCATCCCAGGGCTTCCATAAACGATGTTATCGAATCGGGAGCGCTCCTGAAGGCGGGCCTTCAGCTCCCTGTTCTCATGGACCAGAATGGAGCGTTCGATCGCTTTCTGGAGCTTGAGAAGGAGTTCTTCGAGGTCGATGGGTTTGGTCAGATAATCGAAGGCTCCTTCCTTCATGGCCGATACTGCCGTTTCGATGGTTCCGTAGGCCGTCATCATCATCACCAGCACGTCAGGATACCGCTTCCGGATCTCCGTGAGGGTCTGCAGACCGTCGAGCTCAGGCATTTTGTAGTCAAGGAGAGCGATGTCGACACAGTCCTCTCGGAGTCTCTGAAGGGCCTCCCTGCCGTTCGCGGTGCCAGTGACAGAAAACCCCTCTTTCTTCAGAAACCCTTCCAGAAGCTCCCTCTGGGTTCGTTCATCCTCGGCAATAAGAATCTTCGTCCGTTGCATCCCTGCTCTCAAAAAATGTTCGAGGCTTAAGGCTGGAGGTTTAAGGCAAAAGATCTTGCCTCCCACCTGCATCCTTCAACCTTCAACGTCCTTAGATGGGCAACGTAACAGTAACCTTCGTTCCGGATGCGACGCTGCTCTCCACCTTCACCTGACCACCGTGAGCTTCGATGATTCGATGGGCGATCGGAAGTCCAAGCCCCGCCCCTTTTTCTTTCGTCGTATAGTAGTAATTGAAGATCTTCCCGATTTGATCCGCTGGAATCCCGGTACCCGAATCAGAGACAGTTACCTCGACCCGGTCTTTAAAGGAGTGGGCATTGATACGGAGGACCCCGCCCCGTTCCATGGCCTCCATTCCATTCTTCATAATATTGACGAAGGCCTGTGTCAACTTTTCGTTGTCGATTTTCAGGAGAGGAAGATCGGAATCCCACTCCGTCTGAAGCTTAATGTCCCGTGAAGAGGCCTCTTCTTGAAAGAGAATAACGAGGTTCTTCAAAATTTCCTGTGGAGATGACAGCCGAAGGTCAAGCTGAAAGGGCCTGGAGAGGCTCAGAAACTGTTCGATGATCCCGTTGACCCTTTTCACCTCTTTCTGGATGACTTCTGTGAAAGAGAGGTATTCCTCCCTTTTCGAGAGTTCTTGTGGGGAGAACTCCCTCCTCAGTCTCTGCAGCCCCATGCCAATGGCATTGAGTGGATTTCTGATCTCATGGGCAACCCCAGCGGCGAGGTGGCCGAGAGAAGAAAGGCGCTCTGTCAGACGGACCCGATCTTCGAGCTCTTCCATCCTTTTGAGGTGGCGATTCTGGTTTACCCAGATGAGCGTGACCGCCGTGACTCCCAGGAAAAGAAAGATAAAAATTGACAGGGCAACATTCTTCTTGATCTGGCCAAGGACCGGGTAGATCTCCTTGGGCGAGAACCCAACCCGTATAAGACCGGCAGGTTTATTATCCAGCGAGAAGGATTCCGCTATTTCAAAGATCTCTTCTCCCTTTCCCGTCTTGTAGATGTGGGAGAGGGGACGTCTCGTCTGAAGGGAAATCCTCAAGAAGGGATTCTCTTCGTTCCTGCCGATGATGGCAGGGTCTGTTGAGGCGAGGGTGTTGAAAGATGCATCCTGCACAGAGACAAAGAGGACACCCTCCCTGAAGGCAATATCGGAAATAGCCCTTTGGATGGCAAACTGACGAAGGAGCCTCTTCATCTGCTCGTCATTGAGATAGAGGGCGATGATCCCCGGGGTCGTCTTCCTCCAAATAGCGATGGAGAACCAGTGTCCATGCCCCTTTTCGGGAAGGGGCCTCCCCAGAAGGTCAATCAGGACGGGTCGCTTGCCCTCGATCAATTCTCTGAGCATGGAGTTTCTCTTATTCATGACAGGGACGGGAGGCCATGCCCTGAGGAGTGTTCCACTGGGATCGTAGATTTCAATTGAAGCCATCAGATACTGCCTGGCGAGGGATTGAAGGTCAGAGGAGCCGATCGGTTTTTCTCCGTCGATCTGATCGATTCGGTGGGCAGCATCTACGAGGTATTCCGCTGCCGATTCCTCGAGGCCGAAGAAGGCTCCTGTGAGGGACGACGTGAGCTGGTTGCCCGGAGTATTTTTGACTTCCTGGAAAGATGTAAGGGTTTCCTGAATATTCTTCTCGAAGTGCTGGAGGAGAACAATTCCCTCTCTTTCCAGAAGGGAATAGAAGCCCTTTTTCGTCCGGTTGATTTCAAGAAGTCCGTTGATCCCCAGAATGACGAGAAGAATTCCTGAGAGGATTGCCAGATAAACAGGCGAAAAGGTCCGCTTTGTCTTCTTCGCGCCCAGGGTTAGAACAGGATCCATTCCTAATCTTCTTTCCACCCTTCCGGCGGCGGCGGTCTTCTGAAAGGTCTTGGGCCCATCGGTTCCATTCCCCGCATCATTCGCCGGAAGAAAGGGAATTCCTGTTCCGGGCACCAGTTATTCAGTTGTTCTGGAATCAGGAGACTTCGCACTTTGATCAGGTAGTCGATCATCTTCTCTTCCAGCTTCGCCTGAAGTTCGTTCAATTCAGTATATTTGGAGCGGATTGATTCCACCTTGGCCGATGGGTTGGTCAAGAATTCCCTGAGCTCAAGCCTTTTCAGAAAGATCTCAGCCCGAAGGAGTCTGGTCTCCTTCAAGTGGGCCTGCTCAAGAACCTCCAGGGTCTTGGCCTGTTCTGTGGAAAGGTTCAGGTCGGATGCTTTCCAGCACTGGCCATCCGATTTTCGCGGGTCCATCCCCATTCCAGGTTTGATTCTCATTCCGGGGGTCTGGGCAGGAAGGAGGGTTGACGGAACGAGGAGAGAAACGGTCAAAACAAAAAGAATGATTCGGCTTTTCATAGAATCCCCCTGAGAATCCCTAACTCCTTTAAAGATATCGGAATGGTGTCAAAAAGTCAAAACAAAAGGGGAAAGGAATCCCTTTCCCCTCTGTGACAGTCCGCTGAGTAGAAACGGAAAGATCACGTTCCTACACGTTCTTTCATCTATTATTGGGCGATGGGTTTCCCGATTTACTTGCACATTTCCATTCCACCCATTCCACCCATTCGATGCCTCATCATGCCCGTCCTTTGTTCGGATTCCATCATGTCGCCATGGCCCATCATCTCACCAGAGATGAAAAAAGGGAAAGTTGTTGGCTCTCCCTTTCTCACCTGCTCATGAAAGGCATCCATTCTATGTTGTTGAACTTCTTCGCGACAGGGTGTCACGATTGGATGCACATTCCCGTGCTACCACTGGCCCATACCACGACCCTTCATGCCCTTGGGACCCCCCATCTCTCCATGGCCCATCATGTTTTTGCGGCCGAATCCATCTCCCATTCCCCCGCGGTCTCCAAATTTGGTGATTTGTTCGGGTGTGAGGAACTTACGGGCTTCAAGCATCAACTGGACACCTTTGTCTCTCATCTGGTTTTGAAGGTCTCGCAATTCTTTCTCCTTATCCATGATCGCCTTGGGTTCAGCCTTTGGATCTGTCCAAAGAGACCGAAGTTCCAATCTCTTAGTTACGAGAGCACCAATGAGTTGAGCATTCTCTGCTCTGAACTGCCTGCGAAGTTCCTGAAACTTAGCCCTCTGCTCGGGTGTGAATTCGGGGCCCTTCTCTGCCCGCCAGCCTTCCTGGAAATGCATCCTTCCAGAGCCGGGACCGTAGCCTGGGCCTGGAGGATCGGCAAACGTCAGGGCTGCGCCAAAGAGCATGACTACCGACAAACCTGTGACAAACAACAATTTTTTCATTCTTCCTACCTCCTGTAAAGTGATTTTGTTAGTGATAGAAAAGCAAGGGACGTGCCAATCACTGAAGAAAGATTGAACAATCTGCCATCCTGGGAAAACGGAAAATTTTTCGGATTGACTTAGTCAAACAAATCGATGGGTTAAAGATCTCTTGAGAGGAACTGCAGGATAACATTGAAGGCCAAGAAGGTCATTTCCATGGGAAAAATGATTATCTGAAAAAAGGGATAAGAGAGGAAAGCATTGTCGGGCCTCCGGGGAGAAATAGGAAATAGTCAGGCAGATCAATAAGTAAGACGTTTCGACAATTTTGACGAGCCCTTCGACAATAGTTTCCTCCGGTCCCTGGAGAAGGAGACAGGGGAAAGAGAATGGACGGAAGGCTTGCCGTAACAGTCTCGTCATTCCGAAGAGCTTCCCTTGACAAGAAAAGATAAAAGAGGTAGAAAAAGGCTTGTATTTTGGGCTCAATCGGGAGAATTCTCCATAATGCCTCATGCCCGGAAGGCACCCCCGCCTGCGCTGAAGGTTCGGCGGGCAAGCACGCCTGCGTGCCGAACCGCAATACCAGCGCCAGACCTGTATGGGCACTCCGGCGCGCAAGCACGAACCATTTAAATTTGTTTCTGGTTTTGATCTAATTTTTTCGTAGGGGCGATCCTGCGTGATCGCCCTTTTTCCGGGTAGACATTCGGGTCTGCCCCTACGGAACATAGGGTTTAAGGATACGGATCGCGGATACGGTCACGTTATTTTCAAACCAATCGTTCGTGCTCGGGAACTGAAAGGAGGACCAATGCAGTACGGATATCCGAAGGGGCATGTCTTCTACCGCAAGCTTACCCGAACTTATCCTCTGGTTACCCATGGAGAAGGGATCTATCTCTATGACGAGACGGGGAAGCGCTACATCGATGGGTCAGGGGGTGCGCTGGTCACGAATATTGGCCACGGCCACAAAGAGATCCTCCAGCGGATGGCCGAGCAGATGGGTCTGGCCTCCTATGTCCACGGCACTCAGTTTACGACAAAACCGGTCGAGGCCTATGCAGAGGCACTGGGAGAGATTCTGCCTGAAGGGCTGGGAAAGATTTACTTCCTCTCCGGAGGTTCCGAATCTGTCGAGGCGGCCATCAAACTGGCGCGACAGTACTGCCTCGAATCGGGCCAATCTCAGCGTTGGCGGGTGGTTGCGAGGTGGCACAGCTATCACGGAAACACCCTCGGAGCCTTGTCCCTGACGGGAAGAATCGGAATGAGAAGACCCTATCTTCCTCTTCTCATCGACTTCCCCCATTTTCCGCCGCCCTACTGTTACCGCTGTCCCTTCGGCCTTGCCCATCCCCAGTGTGAGCTGGAGTGCGCGAAAGCCCTGGAGAATGTGATCCAGATGGAAGGTCCCGAAACGATCTCGGGCGTTATCCTGGAGCCCATCATCGGTGCGACGGTCGGGGCGGTGGTCCCTCCGGACGGATACCTTCCTTTGATCAAGGAGATCTGCAGGCGTTATGGGATTCTCTTGATTGATGATGAGGTGATGACCGGTATGGGGAGGACCGGGACCTGGTTTGCTGTAGAACACTGGAACGTTGTACCGGATGTCATGGTTCTCGGAAAAGGAATGAGCGGAGGGTTCTTCCCCCTTTCGGCGATGGTGGCGAGAAATGATATCGTCGAGACCTTGAAAGAGCGAACAGGGGGATTTGTCCATGGCCACACCTACTCCCATCACCCGGTCGGATGCGCGGTCGGTTTGGCGGTCATGGAGTATATGCAGAAGAACAATCTTGTTGAGCAGTGCAGGGAGCGGGGGATCTATCTCCTGAAAAGGCTGGAGGAACTGAAGGTCTATCCATTCGTGGGAGATGTGAGGGGAAAGGGGCTCATGGCGGCCGTTGAATTCGTCCAGGATCAGGATACGAAGGAACCGTTCCCGAGGGCCGAGAAATTTACGGAACGGGTCATCGACCTGGCCTTTGAGAATGGCCTTGTCCTCTATCCGGGAACCGGTTTTGTCGACGGTGTAAACGGGGATATGGTCATGGTGGGGCCTCCTTTCATCATTGAAGAAAAACAGATTGACGAGATGATCGATGTTTTGAAGAAGACCTTTTCGCAGATCGAAAAGAAATAGGTTAGAGATCAATGATCAATGGGCGATGATCAATGACCATTGAGTGACAAAATCAGAAAGCCCGTGAATTCTGGAATAATGGAATACTGGAACATTGGAATACTGATAAAAAGAAAAGATCAAAGGACGAAATAATCAAACCTTTCTTAAAGTCTTGCTTTTTGGGTTTTTCATTATTCCACCATTCCATCATTCCAATATTCCATTGTTCCGTTTCCATCCATTATTCCAATCAGAACTGAGACGAGGGAAACATGGATAAGTTGATGATTACCGTTGGTGTTACGGGTTCGAGGATTACGCGCCAGCAGACTCCCCACATTCCCATTACACCCGATGAGATCGCTCGATCGGGGATCGAGGCATGGAGAGCGGGAGCTTCCGTGCTCCACATTCATGTGCGGGATCCGAAGACGGGGCTCGGAACGCAGGATCTTTCGATTTTTAAAGAGGTGGTTGATCGCATTCGTCGTGAAACAGACGCCATCCTCTGTTTGACAACGAGCGGCATTCCCGGCAGAAACCTTCCCATCCCGGAAAGGCTTCAGCCTCTGACCCTGAAGCCGGAATTGGTCTCTTTTGACGCGGGCTCTTTCAATATGGGTGAGAATGTTTTTCTAAACCCTCCGGAGTTCCTCGACGCCCTCGCCAAAGAAACCCTCGCACAAGCAATTAAGCCCGAGCTGGAGGTTTTCGATGCAGGCATGGTCTACACCTGCATCCGGTATCTGGAGAGAGGCCTTCTCAAGCCTCCCTTGCACTTCCAGTTTGTCCTGGGCACACCCGGTGGGATGGCAGGTACGCCGAAGTCCTTGCTTCATATGTCAGAGATCATCCCGCCCGGTTCGACGTGGT
>Ga0209777_10000459_pt1 | contig 67759 bp, 61 predicted proteins | sample FrelakmetHBP12HB_FD_187147 | JGI IMG/M metagenome (GOLD analysis project Ga0209777, IMG submission 187147) | Freshwater lake sediment microbial communities from the University of Notre Dame, USA, for methane emissions studies -HBP12 HB (SPAdes)... | ecosystem: Environmental > Aquatic >...
GCATATATGGCACTTAATCTCAAACCCTTGGGCAGTCGTGTGGTGATCGATCCCATCGAGCAGGAAGACATCACCGCGGGCGGCATCGTGCTCCCCGAAACGGCCAAAGAAAAACCCCAACAGGGCATCATCCTGGCAATTGGTCCTGGCGACCGTGACGAAGATGGGAAGCGTATCGCCATGGATGTAGCCGTCGGCGACAAAGTCTTGTACGCCAAGTATTCCGGCACGGAAATCAAAATGGATGGCAAGAAACTGCTCATCCTGCGCGAGAGTGACATCCTCGCCATCGTCAAGAAATAAATAATTAATCTAATTGGAGGAATGAAATATGGCTGCAAAACAACTCGTCTTTTCCGAAGACGCCCGCCGGCGGCTTCAGCAAGGTATTGACGTGGTCGCCAACGCTGTTGGCACCACCCTCGGCCCTAAGGGCCGCAACGTTGCCCTGGATCGCAAGTTCGGCTCCCCCACCATCACCCACGACGGCGTGACGGTTGCCAAGGAAATCGAACTGGAAGATCCCTTTGCCAATATGGGCGCCCAGCTTCTTAAGGAAGCCGCTACCAAAACCAACGACATCGCCGGTGATGGCACTACCACCTCCACCGTGCTGGCCCATGCTATCGTCTCCGAAGGCTTGAAGAACCTGGCCGCGGGGGCTAACCCGATGCGCCTGAAACTTGGCATCAGCCAGGGCGTGGAAACGGTTGTCGCTGCGCTGCGCAAGATGTCTCAAAAGATTGAGACCAAGGAAGAAATCGCCTCGGTCGCCACCAACTCTGCCGCTGACCCCGAAATCGGCAAACTAATCGCCGATGTGATGGACAAAGTTGGCAAGGACGGCGTCATAACCGTTGAAGAGTCGAAGTCTTTGCAATTTGAGACCGAGTACGTTGAAGGTATGCAGTTCGACCGCGGTTACATCTCGGCTTACTTCATCACCGACCCCGAACATATGGAAGCGGTGATAGCTGAGCCTTACATCCTTATCTACGACAAGAAAATCTCCGCTGCCCAGGACATCGTCCCGTTGCTGGAAAAGCTCGTCCAGATTGGCAAGCGCGACCTGGTCATTATCGCCGAGGATATTGACGGCGAAGCTCTGGCCACCCTCGTGCTGAACAAACTGCGCGGTATGCTAAATGTCTTGGCTGTCAAGGCCCCGGGCTTTGGCGACCGCCGCAAGGCCATGATGCAGGACATCGCTGCCCTGACCGGTGGTCAGGTTATCTCTGAAGAAACCGGCCGCAAGCTCGAAACCACCACCCTGAACGACCTCGGCAAGGCTGAGAAGGTGGTCACTGACAAAGACAACACCACTATCGTCGGCGGCAAGGGCGATTCCGCCCAGATCAAGGGCCGCATCGAGCAGATCCGTGTCGAGATCGAGAAGAGCACCAGCGACTACGACAAAGAGAAACTCCAGGAGCGCCTGGCCAAACTCTCCGGCGGCGTTGCCATCATCCGTGTAGGCGCAGCCACCGAGACCGAACTCAAAGAGAAGAAACACCGCGTCGAAGATGCCCTCTCTGCAACCCGCGCGGCCATTGAAGAAGGCATCGTTCCCGGTGGTGAAATTGTCTTCATCAACGCTGTCGCGGCTCTCGACAAGGTCAAGATAACCGGCGACGATGAAAACATCGGTGTTGTCATTGTCCGCAAGGCGCTGGAAGCCCCCATCCGCAAACTGGCCGAGAACGCCGGCCAGGATGGCGCGGTCATCATCGAGAACGTCCGTCGCCTCGCCAAGGAACAGGGCAACAAACACATCGGCTACAACGTCATCACGGGCGAGTACACTGACATGCTCAAGGCTGGCGTGATTGACCCGCTGAAGGTCGTGCGCGGTGCCCTCGAAAACGCTGCCTCCATTGCTGCCATGATCCTGACCACCGAGTGCCTCGTCACCGACGTCCCCGAAAAAGAAAAATCCGCCCCAATGATGCCCCCCGGCGGCGGAATGGATTACTAAACCACGTACCCTTGTAAGGGCGACCAGCCGGTCGCCCTTACATTTTTAATTGGTATAATCCTGACCAATGACTCCCTCAATGCCGAGACACATCCTTGCTCCCCTAACGTTTCTCATCACCCTGGCTCTTGCCGCCTGCGGTCTGGACCTTGGGCCTATTCCTATTGCTACTCCTACTCCTACTCCTACGCCGATCCCAACGCCGACCGAGACTCCAATCCCGCTTGAAGCCAGCGTCAACGGGGAGGGCATACCTGTCTCTGAATTTGAGGCCGAACTGGCCCGTTATCAGCAGGCCCAGTCCAGCCTGGGGAATACCGTCAGCTTGGAGACGGCCACCCAGTCTGTTTTAAACGATTTGATTGACGGTCTCCTGCTGGAGCGAGGTGCGGCTGCCAACGGTTTTGTTGTAGATGACGCCACGGTGCAGAGTCGGATCGACGCTCTGACTGCCCAAGTGGGAGGAGCGGATGCGCTGGCAGCCTGGGAATCTGCTCATGGGTACACTGACGCAGATTTCCGGTCCGCGCTGCGTCGCCAGATCGCCGCCGCCTGGATGCGCGACCAGATTTCCGCGTCTGTCTCCGGTACCGCCGAGCAGGTTCACGTTAAACAGATTTTGCTCTATAATGCAGATGAAGCGCAACAAGCGCTCGGTTATTTGAAAGCCGGTTGGAATTTCAATGACCTGGCGGCCCAGTATGATCCGGTGACAAAAGGTGAATTAGGCTGGTTCCCGCGCGGCTATCTTCCCAGCCTCGCTGTTGAAGAGGCGGCCTTTGCCCTCCAGCCTGGCCAGTACAGTGCCATTATCCAGGATGACACTGGATATCATATCCTGTACGTTGTGGACCGTGACCCGGCCCGCCTGCTTTCGCCGGATGCCTTGTTGACCCTCCAGGAACGCGCTGTGCAAAGCTGGCTGACCCAACAACGGAATAAGAGTACAATTCTCTTTACGCCCTGACGTGTGAAGGGAGAATGATTTATGGACAATTTTGAGCTCAAGCCCGAACGGAAGAAGATCAACTGGAAGCCGCTGTTTTGGAATTTCCTGACCGTGGTAATGTTGCTGGTCAGTTGTTGCCTGGCATATTATTTTTGGAACATCTTCAACAACCCGTACTCGCCTCTTAATCCCTTCCCCCCCTCCGCCCCGCTCCCCACTCTCTTTCCGACAGCCGCTCTCGGGACGGCTACTTCCACCAGCACCGTCATACCTCAACCCAGTACCTGGACACCTACCACTACGATCCAGCCTTCGCCTTCCCGCACCAAAGCCCCCACATGGACATTGATCCCGCAGATGATCACTCCATCCATAACACCTACCTCCACCATCACTTACACTGAAACCCCATCAACCATCGCTTCCACTGGAACTCCACCAACCATCACTTCCACTCCCATGCCAGCTTCAGCGCAGATCACTTACACGGCGAGCACTGACTTCCATCCCGATAAAAATTGTAATTGGTCAGGCGTTGCCGGGAAGGTGTTGGGAGCTGATGGCACACCGCTTCAATTCCTGGAGATTCAACTGGGCGGCACTTTGGATGGACAGAACATCAGTTTCTTGACAACGAGTGGAACTGCTCCGGCGTATGGCCAGTCTGGTTTTGAATTTATCCTCGGCGATCATCCCATTGCTTCCACCCATACGCTCTGGATCCAGTTGTTAGATAACACCAGCAAGCCATTGACCGAAAAGATTTATTTTGACACCTATGTCGGGTGTACCCAAAACCTGGTGATGGTTAAATTTACCAAAATCCGCTAATGCATTGATACCCTAAAGAACGCGGCCGATGAGCCGCGTTCTTTTTAGTTTTCCGGATGGTATATTGTAAGCTAGACCGCTACAGTCCAATGAGCGTACTTGGGATTGTTGCCTCGGACAACCTCCAGGAATAACTTGCGCAATTGCTCGGCAATGGGTCCCATCACGCCTTTCCCGATCGGCCGGTAATCCACCTTTGTTACCACGGTTACCTGCGCGGCAGTGCCCGTCAGGAATAGCTCTTCGCAGACATATACTTCCGTGCGGTCAATCGGGCGTTCAACCACCGGAAGCCCAAGTTCATTTTTGGCCAGTTCCATCACCGAGCGGCGGGTGATGCCCTCCAGAATGTTGTCCGTCACTGGCGGGGTGACCAAGGTGCCGTCGCGCACCATGAAGATATTCATGGCACTGCCCTCGGTCAGGTGGCCTTCTTGAGTCAGGACTAGCGCTTCGTCAAAACCAGCGCGCGCCGCATCAGTTTTGATCAGTGCTGAACTGGCATATGCACCGCTGATCTTGCCACGCGCCGGGATCACATTATCGTCAATTCGCCGCCATGAAGAAATCGTCACGTGGGCGTTTGTATCGTTCTTGACGTATTGACCGAACGGCAGGGCAAAAATGGTCAGATCTTCTCTCAGGTCGTGCAACCGCACACCAATCCCTTCCTCAGCTTTATAAGCCAGTGGTCGGATGTATATATCCTGCTGGTAGGCATCACGGCGCAGCAGTTCGATGGTCAGGTCGGTCAGGCTTTCAGGGGTGTGTTTGAAATCCATGCACATTATCCGGCACGAATTCAGGAAGCGTTGGTAGTGGTCCCTGGGACGAAAAACGAAGAGGCGTTTCTTCTCTTCGTTCCAGTAGCCGCGCATGCCGCCGAAAACGGCGGTGCCGTAATTGAGCGCGTGCGTGGCAACTCCGACTTTCGCTTCGGAGTAGGGGACAATCTTGCCTTGGAAATACGCGTTCTTGGGTAGATCCACAGACAATCCTCCTTGATTTGAAATGGGATGATGGCATTATACCGCCTCTTTCTGGACTTGAAACCTGCCGTGCGTTGGAGCGGGAGTGTCTCGCACCCTTGACAAAAAAACACCTTTCCACTAAAATCAATTCGATATATATCGAATTGATTTTATAAAGGTGAAACCATGGAAGACAACAACGAAATGCTCGACTTTGTCAAAGCCCTGGCTCATGCTGACCGTTTGAAAATTGTCGGCATGTTGGCCCAAAAGCCGGTCCGTCTGGCAGAGATCACGGAAGGATTATCCCTGCCCACCCGCGAGGTGTTCAACCATCTGGTTTTTCTGGAATATGTTGGCGTGGTGCATAAAAAAGACGAACTGTACGAACTGGATACGGATAGGCTGGAAAGACTTGCCCGCCGCCAGTTCGAGAGCACGCGCCCGGCCTACGCCCCCGAACCGGACCTGGAAAAGAACCGGCAAAAGGTACTGGCAACGTTCCTGAACGCGGACGGGACGATCAGGCAGGTGCCAAACTCAAGGACGCAAGCCGCGAAATTCCACCTTGTTTTGGAGTACATCCTGGCCGCATTTGAATCCGGTGTAGTTTACACCGAGAAGGAAGTCAACAGCATCCTCCGTCGCTTTAACGAGGATGTCTCCGGGTTACGGCGTGACTTAATTGATGTTGGGATGCTGGCTCGTGAACGCGATGGGTCGAAATATTGGAGGCCGGAATGAGCGAAGAAAACCAAGAACTGCTCGCTTTCTTCAAGGCTCTCGCAGACGCCAACCGGCTGAAGATTGTCGGTCTGCTAGCGAAACATCCGTACAGCGGCGAGGAGCTGGCTGCCCTGCTGGGACTGAAAGCTTCCACTGTTTCCCACCACCTTTCCAGGTTGGCGGGGGTGGGGCTGGTATCGGCGCGGGCCGAAGGTTACTATAGCATCTACCAGTTGGAAGAAGCGGCATTGCAGAAAACGCACCTTCTCTTCTCACGCGCTGACCTGGTCTCGGTAGCCGCCGGGGTGGATGTGGATCGCTATGACCGGAAAGTGATCCGTGATTTCACCCGTCCGGATGGCAGCCTGAAAGAGATCCCCGCGCAGCGTAAAAAACTGGAAGCCATCCTGCGCTTTGTTGCCCGTGATTTCGAGCCAGGGAAACGATACAGCGAGAAGCAAGTCAACAAGATCCTGTCCCGTTTCCACGAAGATACCGCCTCCCTGCGGCGCGAACTGGTGGGAGCAAAGGTGATGGAACGCGAAGGCGGAGGGGGAGAATACTGGAGGACTGACAAGTAACTAGTCGGGGCGACCACACCGTCCTTGAAGAGTCACTGGCCGACCTGAACATTTCTATGTTTTACGAGAATTCAATGAAATATTCTCTTGCCCCGCCAGCGCTTTTCCCAACGGTTCCGCCTTCAGCGCCATCACCCGGCTGTTGGCAAAATACCCGAAATCGAAATTGGTCATATCCCCCGCTTGTTTGCCGGGGACCGGCATCAGCCGCGCGGTGAGAGGTTTGTCCAAGCGCAGGGCCAGGGCGGAAATGTCCAGCAGGAGGGCGGCGATCTGTCCGGAGGTGACATCTCCGGGCAGAGGGACCGTGTCCAGACCTGTCCCACATACAGCCGAATAGAGCAGCAAGTCTTTGATGGTCAGTCTCCCTTCGGCGGCGCGTTCTGCAAGTATGGCATCTTCCAGCACGGGCATCATCAGGCCGGAGAACCCTGCGCGTGGGAAGCGCGCCTGGTCCATTGCATCGGTCAGGATGGCCGCAGCAGCCAGCGAGCCGTGCAATCCCACCTTTAGCACGCCTATCCGTTCGAAAGCCGCTCCCAGGGAGCGGGTCTCTTCCGGGAAGGGAGCGAGGGAATAGTCGATCCCGCAGAATTTGACCAGGTATTTGAACTTCAAAATATCGGCTATTGTCGCCAGCGTTTTGGCATTTTCTTCCAGCGCGGCGATCAAGGTGTTCCTGCCAGCCTCGATCGTTTCAGCGTTTTTAAAAGCCTGGACGGCTACATCTGCAGTTTCCATGGCAAGTGCAAAGGCCGGTTCGTTCCCGCTGTGATAGGCGGCCGGGAAAAAGGGTACACCCGCCGGGACGTTGGCCAGGGCGGCAAAATTCAGGTTGGCAAGCCCGTTTGGGTCGAGCCGTGCCGTCTGGACGATCACGTCCGCGCAAGCATTGACTGCAGGGAGCGAGATGCCGTGTTTTGTGTCAGCCATAACTCCGGAGAAGAAGATGTTCTTCGAGACGGAAATGGCATTGGGGAGAACTTTATAACTGTCAGGAGTTCCGGGTACAGCCGGACCAAGGGCGGCATAGGCGATGCCAATTTCCGGCAGGAGCTGGCTCAACTCCGCGGCCAGCCGCGGCGTTTCGAATACCTTGTCTGCGCCGAGCAAGAGCGGGAATGGGATCGTCGCCAGCCGCGTCGATTGGACCTCGTAACCAGCCTCTTCGAAATTGGCTTTAGCCTCAGCGAGGAATGTCCCGGCTGTCTGGAGCTTTTTCCCGTCCAGCGGCCAGCCGGGATTACAGAAGTAGGTGATCGAGCGGATTTTCATTTTTTCACCCTTTTTCAAATTCTAACCAAGCAGATCTCCCTTTTCTCGGAAATTGAGGTGGGAGGATTTTCACCTTAAACATTATAGCTGGTATGTACTATTTTCATAGTCCACATTGATATACCATTTTCTACCAACTTTCTATACTGCCCAAAACCCTTTTGATGAAGAATAATCACCTTGTCAGTGCGTAGCAAAACGTCCCGCAGGTTCCCGTAATTCAGGAACTTTCCACCCAAACCTGCGGGATGTTGCGCAACATCAATGGTTAGTCCTTTGCCGGACAACCTCAAACATCAGAATGGCTCCTGCCACGGCTGCATTGAGCGACTCGGTCTTGCCGGGCATCGGAATGGATACCTGTGAAGTCGCCAGTTGCCGGGCCGGCTGGCTGGCTCCATCCGCTTCGCCGCCCACGATCAGCGCCAGCGGGCTGCGAAAGTCCGCCTGCCAGCATGAGGTGGCACCTTCCATTTTGGCCAGGTGGATTTTCAGGTCTTGTGTGTATGTGCGGATTTCATCCCACGTCAATGGATGAATGGGTAGTCGGAAATGCGCTCCCATCCCGGCCCGAACGACTTTCGGTGCGAAGGCCTCGGTGGTTTCCGGCGGGAGAAAAACAGCCTGCACACCCGCAGCGGCTGCCGTCCGAAGGAGTGTACCTAGGTTGCCCGGATCGCGGATCTGGTCGAGAATAAGAACAAAAGATAAGGATTGGGGAATAGGCAGCAGCAAATGATCAAGGACGCCGAGAATGCCTTGCGAGGTTTCAGTTTCACTGACCGATTGCATCAGGTTGTTCGCAATAATATCTGTCTCCACCCCGCGCGATTTGAGATCAGCCACCAGCGTTTTCCCGCGCTTGCTCAGGCTTTCGCCCGCCAGCACGAACCGAAACGGCCACTCGGCAGCCAGGGCTTCTTCAACCAGCCGCACACCCTCGGCGACAAACGCTCCTGTTTCGCGACGTTCTTTCTGGCGTCCAAGCAGGCTGCGTACCAGTTGGATTCTGGAATTACGCGTTGATGTAATCATGCCAGACTTTTCGAAAGGCGGCTACCGTGGATGCATCATAAAGCACCAACCGGATGATTTTGATTCCGGAATTGGGCTTCGTTTCGAAATAACTCTGAATGGCTTTGACAATGATGCCCGCGGCGCGTTCTCTTGGAAAACCAAAGACACCGGTGGAGATGGCCGGGAGCGAAATGGATTCCAGCCCCAACCCGTCTGCCGCGCGAAGGGATCCGGTCACTGCCGCCTCCAATTTGGCATCCTCGTCCCCTTCACCCCATACCGGGCCGACAGCGTGGATCACGTACCGGCAGGGCAGCCTCCCGCCCGAGGTCCAGGCTGGTTTGGCGTGGCTGACGGGACCATGCGTCCGCACCCAGGCGTCCGATTCGGTCTGAATGTCCGGGCCGCCGTGTTGGGAGATGGTTCCGGCCACGCCGGCGCCGTGTTTCAGATATTCATTGGCAGCATTGACGATCGCATTTGTTGTTTCGGTAGTGATATCGCCCTCTACCAGTTGGAGTGTCAGGCTGGAGGAAAGGGCAGTTTCGATCAACACAGTGTTCACAAGAATATTTTACCCTCATTAAACGATATAGGGGCACGCCCTGGTGTGCCCCTATAGGAAATCGTGGTTTGTTTTACGCCTGGCTGGCTTGCTTGACCACGGCTGCAAACGCCTGAGGGTCACGCACGGCCAAATCGGCCAGCATCTTGCGGTTGAGGTTGATACTCGCCTTCTTCAGGGCGGCCACCAAGCGGCTGTAGGTTGTACCGTTAAGCCGGGCGGCGGCATTGATGCGGGCGATCCACAATTTGCGCAGGTCGCGACGGCGCACGCGGCGATCGCGTGAAGAATACCACATGCTCTTCAACATTGCCTCGTTGGCGCGCCGGAACAGCAAGTGCCTGCTCATGCGCTGTCCCTTGGTGTAATTCAAAACTTTCTTGTGACGCAGGTGACCTTGCGGTCCACCTTTTACACGTGCCATTTATTTACCTCCTGCGTTCCCCCGGGCGCCGGTGCAGGCGCTCGCCTACGCTCCAGTTGTATACACCCGGTAGACGCAAATTAAAAGAATATGTTACAAGAAACTCCAAGAACCCCGAGGGTACTATGGTTTCATGTGTGGCGCTAGGCGCCGGATGCGCTTGATATAACTTTTTCCTTGGACGGCAACCATCTCACCGAACAAAGCCTTCACCCGATGCGATGACTTGCGTCGCAGGTGGGCCTTGCCGCCTTTGGTGCGCACGATCTTGCCAGACCCTGTAATACCAAACCGTTTCGAGGTGGCCTTATGGGTCTTCAGCTTATACTTACCATCTTTCTGCTTGCGCGGCACAGCTCTTACTCCTTTACACAAGATTCCGCAGGATGTTACTCCTGCGGTTGTTCGATTTTTTCCGGTTGCTCTGGTCTCTCGTCAGCGTCTTCTACAGCCTTCTTCTTAATGCCTTTGACTGGCACGAGCATCATGGACATGGCCCGGCCTTCGATGGCAGGGGCCTGTTCCACTGTGCCCACGTCAGAGAGTTCTTGGGCAATTTCTCTCAGGTCTTCGAGCGCGATTTCCGGGTACGTGATTTCGCGACCTCGGAAGCGGATGGTCACACGGACTTTCATATTGTGTTCCAGCCAGCGGCGGGCGTCATCCACTTTGAAGTCCCGGTGGTGGCTGGTCGTCTTGGGGCGGAGTTTGATTTCCTTGATCTCAACCTTGGTCTGCGCCTTGCGGGCTTCACGATCTTTCTTTTCCCGTTCGTACAGGAACTTGCCAAAGTCCATGATGCGGCAGACGGGCGGGCTGGAATTGGGGGCGACCTCCACCAAGTCGAGATCCGCTTCGCGGGCCATCCGCAGGGCTTCGCGGGTGTTGATCACCCCGACGTTTTCACCTGCGGCACCGATCAGCCGTACTTCGGGAACTCGTATGGTTTCATTTACTCGAAATTCGTTGGCGCTGATACGTCTCTCCTTGCAAAATAACGGAAGTCCAGCCCGGGGGCTGGTTTAAGCGGGCTGATAATACCATGAAGAGAGGGGAATCGTCAATAAAAAGGCCGAGGCTGGGAGAAATTGCCCTCGGCCTTTTTATCTTTTGCATGTTTTATAACTGGCTGGAACGGTTAGTAATCCGGTCTTTGGCACGCGCAATGAACTCTGCCAGCGGGATGTTATCCGCCCGGGAGCCGTCCCGGATACGCAGGGAGACCTGCCCGGCCTGAGCCTCGTTCTCACCGACCACCAGCATGTAAGGCACTTTCATCAACTGGGCGGAGCGGATCTTGGCGTTCATGCGTTGGGCGCTGACCTCAGCGCTGGCGCGGATACCCTGATCGCGCAACTGGCGGACGATGTTCTCTGCGTATTCGTTTTGCGGGTCAGTGATCGGGATGACACGCACGTGCTCGGGCGAGAGCCAGACCGGGAAGTTGCCGGCGTAGTGCTCGAGCAGGAAGCCGACGAAGCGTTCGTGAGTGCCAAGCGGGGCGCGGTGGATGCACAGTGGTGTTTCCTCGACCCCATCTTTATTTGTAAAGACAAGGTTAAATCGTGCAGGTTGGGCGAAATCCACCTGGTTCGTGGCCAGCGAAAACTCACGCCCAATGGCGCTCCAAACCTGCCCGTCGATTTTGGGGCCATAGAAGGCAGCCTCGTTGGCGACCTCTACGAACGGTACACCACCATTTGTCATGGCGCTCCGCACCATGTCCTCCGTCTTCAGCCACAGGCGCTCGTTATCCACATATTTCTTGCCCAAGCCGTCCTTGCTGTGCAACGATAGGCGCATGACAAATTTCGTAATGCCAAACAAGTCGAGATATTTCTTGTACAGGTCAATGACACCCATGAACTCCTGCTCGAACTGGTCTTCGGTCACATACATGTGGGCGTCGTTCATCTGCATCGAGCGAACGCGCATCAAGCCAAACAACTCACCCGATTTCTCGTAGCGGTAGCAGGTCCCATACTCGGCCAGGCGGATGGGTAGGTCACGGTAGGAGCGCGGTTTGGAGCCGTAGATCTTGTGGTGCATCGGGCAGTTCATCGGCTTGACGTAATACTTGACGCCTTCGATTTCCATCGGCGGATACATGGACTCGGCATAGTATGGCAGGTGACCGGAATGCACAAACAGGTCTTCCTTGGCCAGGTGCGGAGTCCGGACACGGAGATAGCCTGCTTTTTCCTCCATCTCTTTCGCCAATCGTTCCAGTTCCTCAATGATCACGCCGCCGTGCGGCAGCCAGAGCGGCAGGCCGGGGCCCACCTCCTCGTCGTAGATGAAGATTTCCAATTCCTTGCCAAGCTTGCGGTGATCACGCGCCTTGGCTTCTTCGAGCATTTTGAGATAATTCTTGAGTTCGTCGGGCGTGCGCCAGGCCGTGCCGTAGATGCGCGTGAGCATCTTGTTGTGCTCGTCGCCGCGCCAGTAAGCCCCGGCGATGGACATTAATTTAATTGCCGCCGGGTTAATCTGCCGCGTCGTCTCAACGTGCGGACCCCGACAAAGGTCCGTGAAGGTATCGCTCTGATAGAGTGAAATCTCCGGTTTTTCGGCCAGCGGGTAGCCGTACTCGTCCAGCTCGCCTTTTTCGAGGCCGTCGATCAGTTCCAGTTTGTAGGGCTGGTCCTTGAAAACCTGGCGGGCTTCCTCGGCGGAAACGACCTTTTTGACAAAGGGGTGCCCGCCGGCGATAATCTGGCGCATGCGCTTTTCGATTATTTCCAAATCTTCGAGCACCAAGGGCTGTGGCAAGTCAAAATCGTAGTAGAAACCATTTTCGACCGGCGGACCGATGGTGTATTTGGCGTCCGGATAGAACTCCAGCACCGCCTGTGCCATGACGTGCGCGGCCGAGTGGCGGATGCGGTAGAGTTGTGAATCTTCGTAGCGTTCTTCAGGTTGGTTAGACACTTTTTCTCCTTGTTCTAATCGGGTCTGTTCGCCGCAGGCGGGAAGGGCGATCCCGGAGTGCGGCTATTGACCTCCGGGTCGCCGGGGAGTACTGGTGTGTTCTTCAGTCATGGCGACCTCCTGAAAAATAATAAGCTCTCGCCCGAATTCGGGGCGAGAGCACTTGCGCGATCACGCGGTTCCACCCGATTTGTCCTGAGCGGAACCCCGAGCATAGTCAAAGGGCATGGTCGCAGGACATCTCAAGGGCCGCTAACGGGGCCATCCGTTCCCCTTACTCGCTGACAGCTGATCCCCTGTGGGGAAAATGTTGCTGACCGCTTTCAGGTTCCCGCTCGCGGGTGGTTTTCTGCGGTGCTTGCCGGAGAAGGCTCTCAATCTTTGGCCATCTCTCCCTGGCAGCTTGCGGACCGCATACTCGTCCCGGTCATAGCGTTTTATTTAATACTGGTCACTGACAACTGACCAAGTGGGCGGAATAGGGCTCGAACCTACGACCTCTGCTATGTCAAAGCAGTGCTCTAACCAACTGAGCTACCCGCCCAATTGCGAGGGCATATTATAACGAGAGTGTCTGAAAATGGCAAGCTGTTCGTTTGACAATGCTCTTTATTTACGCTAAACTATACGAAGTAATTGAGTCGATCCCGTCTTTCCGAAAGGAGATTCTTATGTCCGAATTCTCCACTGCTCATCTCACTACCCAGACTGGTCTCATCCCAGCGATCAATGCCTGGGAATATTATCTTAACGACCAGGGCCGTTCGCCCAACACCATCAAGGCATTCCTGTCGGATGTTCGCTTGCTGACCCAGGTCTTACCCCCCGATCAGACGTTGGGAGCCATTACCACCAACGACCTGAACAACTTCCTGCACTGGCTTGAACACGAGCGGGGCGTGCCCTGCTCGCCCAAAACGCTTGCCCGGCGCGTCACAGCCATCAAATCTTTTTTTCGCTGGCTCCAAAAAGGTGGCGTTCTCCTGGTGGATCCAGCCGAGAAGGTTGTCCAGCACTCGGTGCTTAGCCCCCTCCCCGAGGTTTTGACCGAGGCGGAGATCGAGGCTGTTCTGCTGGCAGCTGACCGGTCCCGCCGGTCCACCCGTCCCGACGCCCGCCCATATACCCTGCTGGCCCTTCTGCTTGCCACTGGCATCAAGAAGTCCGAGTGTCTGGGGATCCACCTCAATCACATTGACCTGCAGTCCCCCGGCGAACCATATATTTTTATCCGTTATGCCAGCCCGGCAAATCGATACAAGGAACGCAAGTTGACCCTGCCCGAAGACTGGCTTCCGGCTTATGAAGAATACCTGACTCAGTACAACCCGGTTGACCAGTTACTCCCCTGGTCGCCGCGGCGGCTAGAGTATCTATTGGAAGATATTGGCAAGGAAGCCGGTTTGCCCAAGCACCTTTCCTTTGACATGTGCCGTTGGACCTGCGCCTTGCAGGATTACCTGAACAACATTGAACCGGAGAAAATCCGCCAGAAACTGGGCATTTCAAAGATCCAGTGGCGGGAAATTAATTTGAAGCTGCGGCAATTGGCAGGAAAGGCCGAATAATCTGAGGTGACCGTGTCATCCTCAAGGGGGAATCGGCCGCCTCTACGATGTATGGAGGATTAATCTTAACACCCGTTTCGTTTTTTCGGTGACGCGAAACGGGTGTGCCATACGGAACCCCGGCACCCAGATAATTTGCTCCCCGGCACAGACCAACGGCCATCCAGCGCGTGCCCGCTTGGGGAGTTTGACATTGATAAAGAATTCCCGCAATATGACCGTTTGCCTGTTCATACCGAGCGGTGAGAAAACGTCCCCTGCGCGACGGGTGCGGACCGTGAACTTTTCTCCGGTTAGATCCGCGTCCAGCCAGGCAACGAAGGAATCCTCATTTTTATTTACAAACGGTTGGGCTGCTTCGACACCCATTTCGGACGCCGACAGAACGAAGTCCTTATTAAGTTTCACTTGCCCGTTGATCTGCAGCTCGTAGACTCCTTCAATCAGCGGCCAATGTGCCGACGGCAGGTCAGCCTCCAAAGCTGCAAGGTAGATTACATCCCCCTCGCGATAGAGAAGGAGACCATCGATCAAATCCACCTGCCGGGGGACAAGGTCGGGCATGTGCAGGTGCGTTCTAGCGTCAACGAAGTTCAAGGCGCGTTCTACCGTATTAAAATCCAGGTTGCGCATATTTGGCCGCAAAGATTCCATCGCCCTGCGTAAGATGTTACGGCGAAGTCCGCACGAGATTTCTCCCATGGCGGATGATCGAAAGGCTACATAATCAACGTCTGTCTTCAAGACAACCTTCGACCAGACTGAGTCAACCGCATCTGTCAGGGTTTCATAGTCCCCGGCCAGGGCTTGGGCTGTGCGCAGCAGGGTATCCTTGAAACGCGGATTGTACTTCTCGAGTTCGGGAATCAGGCTATGGCGCAGCCGGTTACGGAAGTAAGTATCATCGGTGTTGGATGGGTCATAGACAGGCTGGAGATTGTGTTCGCGGCAATAGGCCTCCGTCTCGTACCTCCAGAGATGCAGGATGGGACGTACCAGCGGGATTTTCCGGTCAAATTCGGTCAGGAAGGTGCGCCCGGCCATCCCTTTCAACCCAGCCAGACCCGCGCCACGCAGGAAGTGCATCAGGATGGTTTCTACCTGGTCGTCGGCAGTGTGACCAACCGCCACCACGCCGGCGTGGTGTGCCCGTGCTTGGGCAAACAGGAAACGATAGCGCAGCGTGCGTGCGGCTTCTTCCAGCGAGAGTTTGTGCTCTTCGGCGTAACCGCCCACATCGGCGGACTCCGTCACAAAGGGCAATTTCATCTGTTCAGCCACGCGGCGCACAAACTCAGCCTCAAGGTTCGCTTCGGGGCGCAGTTGGTGGTTGAAATGTGCTACGATGATATCCAGGCAGGGAATCTGCCGCGCCAGGTGGAGCAGGCACAGGCTGTCGGGTCCGCCGGAGACACCGATGACGGCAATATCGTCAGTTGTCAAATAATAGGCGATATAACGATTTTGCATCATGCCTCAGGAAATTTCATCACGTAGTCCGTTTTTCTGCTGCCGAACAGGCCAACCAGGAGGTGGTACATGGCAAAGAGTTCAAGAGCGAAGGGCAGATAACCGCCATAGCCCAGCAGTGGCATTTCAAAAATGTGGAACCAGTTACCCCAGGGGACGTGGTAAATCCATTTCGGGTAAGAGAAGTAGTTCCACATCTCCCAGAAGAAAGCGGTCAGGAGTACCCCCAGCCAGAGCGCAACGACCGGCCGCCAGTTGCCGTCTTTTGTCCACTCGACCAGCGAACGGTGACCCAACCAGATATTGATGGGTTCGAGGATGAAATAAAGGGAAACCCAAACAAACGGGAAGAATACCCTGGGCCAGGCGACCATCAACACCAGCATCGCCCATCCGGCCAGGAAAAAGCCGATCGTGGTTGCTTTCGTCGGGCTGATGATGGGACCTTTTATCGGACCCGTGAGAAAACTGCGCATCAGTTCGGCGCTGCCAAGAACAGCCGGAATGACAGTGGTGAAATTAATCGTGGCCCAGAACCAGAACTGAAGTGTGGAGAATGCCTCGGCGCCGGTGTAGTGCCAGTTCTGCAAGCGCCAGTTGGCAAGTTCGAAAAGCCACCAGACCGGCGCGGATGCAATAAATAAACCAATATATTTCTTCCGGTTGCGGACAAAGAGCGAAGTACCGGTGCGCCAGAGGACCAGGGCGTCAATTGTCAGGCAGTAGCCCAACCAGAGCGGGAAAAAAGCCCACTGCGTGCGCAGCCCGTTCAAGGTCCAGTTAAGAGTCCAGAAGACGGCCACCAGGCCCACTCCAATCCAACCATGAACAGGGAATTTCTTCTCGGCATTGATCATATTCCAATTAAACCACAAAGTTCCCCATTAAAGCGATCACCAGGCACAAGGCCTGGTGATCTAAGGGGGAGGGGACACCACCGAACCTGGTCTGCATGGGGGGGACATGCAGACCTTCGATGGTAGATACCTGATATACCAATAAAAGGAGAACAGGTATCTTGTTGGTATATTACACCAAAATTGTCTTAATTGCATTAAAGAAAGATTAGAATTGTCCAATTTTATCTGCCCCTCTTCTCAAATAATTTCAGCCATTCCTCCACTTCGTCGGGACTCAGCGCCGATCCATTCTCGGTTTTCGTCAGGCGCGTTGTCCGTGCTTTGACCACTTCCAAGGCGAATTCTTCCGCAGACATTACCCCGGCGTGAGCGGCTCCGGCGGCGCGCTGGACGCGTCCATCGGAACTGACTACCGTCCAGTTTTTGGCCGCTTTTTTCAGTTGTGTAAGCCGGGCTTCTATGGCGGCATCCGCGCTAGAACTCTGGCGGACGAAGTGCGCCGTCACCGTGCCCGCCTTGCGCGTGGAAACCTGTCCCGGTGGAGCACCGTCAAAGTAGACTTCCACCTGGGCACGGCGCAGGCGGCAGAATTCCTGCAAGCGGGCCAGGAGGTCCAACTCGTCGTCGAACGAGTCCAGGTGCAGGCCCAGTTTGGGGATCAGGTTATGGCCATCAATTAGATATGGCATAAGCGCATTATACACAATACTTGACACCACTTTTTTTCATGCCCCTATTGAATCATATTTCCCCTTTTTGCGCAGGGGGCTGCCCTTTTTGGGACAGTCCCCGTTTTTGTTTAAAGGTGGATTTGTTATTTATTCAGGACGGCTGCCAGTGGAGCGGGGGCCAGAACCTGGGCACTACTGCCAGAAGCCTGGGCCTTTTCCACGTCGCGCGCCCACAGATACAGGCAGGTATGGTAGGCAGTGTTCGTATAAGAGGTCACAACTGTGGCGACCATGATGAAGATGCCAGCAATGAATACCCCCAGGCCGATCCCGGAGACCAAGCCGAAGGTGGATGTGCTGGTGATCGTAATAATGCCAAACCCGACGCCGAAGCCCAGTCCGATGCCGAGTGCACCCAGCAGGAAGCCGATTAGCCCGTTGACGGTTCTCACACCGACCGTGCTGATGCCCACCAGCAGCAAGTTGTTCTTGATGATGCTGCCGGCGCGCTTGAGGGCGTCTTTAAGGTTAATATCTTCGATGACCATGGCCGGCAGGATAAGGAAGGCGGCCTCGGTCCAGACCGTGTCAATTAGACCGGAAAGGAGGTTGCGACCTGCCGACCTGCCTTTGCCCCTAACGCCGCTCTTTAGTAAGTTAACCGCCGTCGATGCCGCGGCCAGGCTAATGATATTCAGCCACTCGCGCTTGACGATGGCCCAAGCCTTTGACATCACGCCGTCGCCTTCAGCTAGGTAGCCGTAGACGAGGTAGATGGTCATGGCCGAGAAGATATAGCCAACCGAATACTGGATGAAAATCATCACGGCACCCAGCACGAACAGAATGATCTGCCCGACCAGGCTGTTATTGCCGCCGGTCAGGAAACCTGCCCCGATCATCAGGGGGATGAAAATGACCGAGACGATAAACCCGGCGAACAGAGCCATGATGGAAGGCTTGATGAGATCTTTGTCCTTGAAGGCCATTTGCCAGGCCTGCTTGAGAAACGACCAACCGCGAGAAAAGCTTTGCATGAGACACCTCCAGAGATATGGACAAAAATGGGCGTGATTATAGCAGACGTACATCCACCTTGCATTATATTTTATACGCCACAATGACTCCATCCCGCACTGGTATCAGCGAGGCAATCCAATCCGGGCTGCACGTAAGCATCTCAGTCAGTTTGCGGATGCTTTCGGTGGCCGGGGTTTTATCTTTGCCATCGAAGATGAGCCCGTGCCAGAGCATATTATCCACGATGAGTACACCACCGTGACGCAGTTTCTCGGCGATGACCGGGAGCGAGTCGGCGTAGTCTTCCTTGTTGATGTCATTAAAGATCAGGTCGAAGGGACCGGTGGTCTCGCGCAAGGTTTGCACCGCCTCTCCAACATGATAGCGGACAATTCCTTCGTATCCCAGCACAGCCAGGTGGGAGTGCGCCTGGCGCGACAGTTCTTCGTCCCAGACCACGTGATAGACCTCCCCGCCGCCATTCTCGGCCACAGCCTTGGCAAACCAGGCAGTCGAGTAGCCAAAGCCTGAGCCAAGTTCGAAGACGCGCTTTGCACCGATTATGCGCGCCACCTGGTAGCACAGATACCCGGATGCCGGCCCGACAATGGGGAAATCCTTCTTTTCTGCGTCGTCTTCCATCGCCTGCATTTCTGGCAGACGGGGCGGCACGAGACTGTCAATGTAATCCATCAGGTATTCGGGGATTAATGGATCATCCATAAATATTCTCCTTATTCTTTTTACCGACTAAAGTAACGTTACCGGGTCCACTTCCACCCGCCAACCCTTCGATGCGCCCAGGGCGGCGCCCTCGAAATTCTTTTCCCGCAGCAGACTCGCCGGGTTCGGACCGCGCAGGATTATCTGCCAGCGATAGAGTCCATTCACGCGGGAAAAGAAGCAGGGTGCGGGTCCGATGAGTGTTGTCTCGCGCCGGTCTTCGCTCTCGATCCATCTGGCAAGCTCTGCCGCCAGCCCTTGCGCTTCTGACTCGGCTTTTATCGCCTGAACATGCCGGTATTCCATCCGTACCAGGCGGTTGAACGGTGGGTAGCCCAACTGCCTGCGATAGTCCAGCTCGCGGGCGTAGAAGGCGGCGTAATCATGGCCGGCCGCGGCCTGGATGATGTAATGCTCTGGCTGGAATGTTTGCAGCACCACCCGTCCGCCGAGTGCTGAACGACCGGCGCGGCCCGCGACCTGGGTCAGCACGTCGAAGGTACGCTCCGCCGCGAACGGGTCGGGCAGGTTTAGGCCCACTTCGGCCAGCACAATCCCCACCAAAGTTACCAGCGGCAGGTCCAGGCCCTTGGCGAGCATCTGTGTGCCGATGAGCACATCCGCCCGGTGAGCGGTAAAGTGGCTCAGGATGATCTCGTGCGAGTCTTTCTGGCGGGTGGTCTCCCAATCCCAGCGCAGGGTGTGCGCTGATGGGAAGAGGGCCCTTACCTCGGCCTCCACCTTCTCGCTGCCCAGCCCATACTGGCGGATCTGGTCGCTCCCGCAAACCGGGCACTTCTCCGGCATCTGCCGCGTGTAACCGCAGCGGTGGCAAGTCAACACGTTGGCATGTTCCACGTTGGCAGGTTTATCATGTTCACGTGCCAACATGTCAATGTGTAATGTAAGCGGCGTATCGCACTTCGGGCATTTCAGCACATGCCCACACTCTCGACAAAAAACATAGGTGGCCGTGCCGCGCCGGTTCAGGAAGAGGATCGCCTGCTGGCCTTTTTTGAGTACTTCGTCTAGCGCCTCTACCAGCGTCTGGCTGAAGATGCCCCGGTTGCCGGACTTAAGTTCCTCCCGCATATCGATGATTGAGACAGGAGGAAGGCCTCCGAGGTTTGCAGAGAACCCGGAGGTCTGTATCCGCTTCGGTAACTCCAGCAGGCGGAAGCTTTCCCTGCCATCAGCTCTTTGCAGGGAGGATGCCTGATACCGTTGCAGGATGGTTGGAGTGGCCGAGCCGAGCACGCAGACTGCCCCGCACAACCGGGCATAGGCCATCGCCGCGCTAACTGCGGAGTAGAACGGCGGATCGGACTGGTAGTAAGAACCATCGTGGCACTCGTCCACGGCGATGAAGCCGACGTTGGGGAGCGGGGCAAAGAGTGCCGAGCGCGGTCCGATGATGACTTTTATCTGCCCCAAACGAGCGCGCCGCCAGGTGTCGTAACGCTCGCCTTCGGATAACCTGGAATGCACCAGTCCAACCTGCCCAGGGAAGCGTGCCAGGAAACGGCGTATGGTCTGCGGTGTGAGGGCAATCTCCGGGACGAGAATAATGGCTTCCTTTCCTTGTCGAATACACTCCTGTGCAGCGCGGATGTAAACCTCGGTCTTGCCGGAGCCGGTGACGCCGTGAAGTAAGAATGGAGCATAAGAAATGTGAGAGGAGTGGAATGCTTGAAGGATTTGCTCCCAGGCCGCCTGCTGGTCGGGAGTCAGTTCCGGCGGCGAACTGCTCTCTATTCCTTTGCTCTCTACTCTCTCTAGAGGGTCACGCCAGATCTCGGTTTCCCTTAGAACAATCAGTTCGCGCTCCGCCAGTTCCTGCAGGTCGGTCAGATTGCAACCTGATTCGGCGTATACCCACGAGACGTTCACGTCCGCCGGTTCGCGAATCAGGAAGCGCAGGGCGGCCTGTCGGCGTGACCGGGTTTCAGCGGTCTTTCCGAGTTCCGGCATGGCGGCTTCTGCCGCTTCAGGAGGCACGGACAGTTGCGCCGTGCGGACAAACTTTGGGCGCACCGAGGGCGGCGGCAGGATGGGCTGGCTGGTCAGCACCCCGATTCTTACCAAGTGTTGCGCTGTTTTGCGCCAGTCCACATTTTTAAAGTGACGGTCGATTTGACGACCTCGCAAGCTTCCCTTTTCCTGGAGCAAATTAAGCAGGCGGGATTGTGTGGCGGTGAATTGCTGATTCTTGATTGCTGTATGCTGGTTGCCGATGGAATAGAACACATCTGCCTGCTGACTCAGCCCCGAAGGCAGCATCAGCCCGATGCAGGCCGCCAGCGGGGACAGGGTCTCATAAGCCAGCCAATGGGCCAGTTCCATCTGCGTGGCGGTCAGGGCGGGTAGCGGGTCGAGCAGGGAGAGGACCGGCTTGGTCTCAGCAACAGAGGGCTGGCTGACCAGTTCCAACACCACCCCCTGGACGGTCTGCTTGCCAAACGGCACGGTGACCAGATGCCCCGCGCCGATTTTCCCTTCCAGTTCGGGGGGCACATGGTAATCGAAGTCACCGGTCAGGCCGGGAACATTGACAGCCACACAAGCGTAAACCATATGCTCATTATAAACTGGATGAGAAATTGTAGATTCTTTTATGCTTTCCTTTTCACTGACTGTCCCATCTGCGTTCCACTATTTAACTGTGATTGTTTTTAGCACCACCGCCGCGCCATAGCCGACCACGGACGAGTAATCCCCGGTTATGTCGCCGGAGGTGGCGTGACGCAGCACCTTCACCGTGTCACCGCCCAGGGCTTTGGAGGCCCATAGCACTGCCGTCAGTGCGCCGAGACCGCAGGCAAAGCCTTGCTCCTCTTTTTCAGCGCAGAAAACATCCTCCGGCGAAAAGGACTCGATCCGGCGCAGCATCTCGGTATCGAAGGCAACTGCTTCTTTTTGGGTGTAGAAATGGGAAAGGTCCGTGCTGGCGACAACCAGTGCATTCTTCCCATGCAGGGTCTCTGCCAAGGCCGCGCCGAGTTGTTGAGAGACCTCCGCTGACTGTGAGCGCACCATCACCGGCAGGAGCTTGAACCCCCCGGACAGGGCACGTTGCAAAAAGGGCAGTTCGATTTCGAGGGAATGTTCCTGGTCGTAGGCCACCGGCGTCAGCCCTTCGCCAAGCACCGGCCGCAAGCGGGCATCCAGGGCAGCGATAACCTCCTTATCCACTAGGATCTCGCCAAGCGGGGTGGCATACGCCTTGTGGGCGGTGGTCAACAGCGATTCGTAATAGGGCTGGTGCATCGGCGAAAGGACGGCTATCAGGTCGAAGGTGCGGCCGCGCACTGCCGCAAAGGCATACCCGGCCACCGGACCGGAGTACTTGTGTCCGGCGTGCGGGGCGATGACGGCAATCACCTCGCCGGGCAGTTCGGGCAATTCAGCCTGGTCGAGGTACTGATCCACGATACGGGCGAGAGCTTTTGGATTACCCTCGTACCATGCCCCGGCAATCGGGGAAGGACGGACAGGTGCAATCGTTGCCATATTACCTCCTTACAACACCCTTTTATTGTAGCACGGAGAACAAAAAAACCGCCGGGTGGATTTGCACCGATGGTTTGCGTTCTACATATCACGTCTTATACTCACCTTGCGGCGAAAAGCCTGAATGCTTGCCCAGCGTATCAGCAGTGCGGCTGCGATAAGCACCGCCGCCAGCCCAAGCCAGATGTACAGCCAGATATTGACCGGTTCCGGTGAAGCTTTTGGTGCGGGAGTAGCAGGGGGGGCGAGGAGGCGCATCCCACCCGGAGGAGTTTCTTCAGGGGCTGTCATAACGAAAGCCTCTGCGGTGGGTGTAACTTGCGAGTTATCCGTTATGGCAGGCTGGGTGGCAGCCGGCCCGCCGCCGACACCATAGCCCTCGTTGGTCATCGGCGCGGCAGCCATCATCGGTGCGGCCGCACCAAAAGAGATTTGACTGAGCAGATTCGCCCCCAGCGTGAAGACAAACAGCAGCATCGCCACGGCAGATGCCCACGAGAGCGCCGGCACGAGGCGCGGGACCGGGGGCTTGATCCCGACCATTTTGGGCGTCAGGGTGAAGCTGCGCGGCAGGCGGCGCTTGGGCGTGCGGCGGAGAATGGCGCGGGCCTGGCGCAAATCTGCCAATGCGGCGGCAAGCGCCGGGTCCGATTGGAGGCGGGCTTCCAGGCGCGTCATTTCGGTCCGAGACAGTTGCCCGTCCAGGGAGGCCGAAAGTTGTTCCACGTCGCGGAAGGAAGGGTTCGTCATGGGCCACGCTCTTCTTCCAGACGGAAGGCGGCGGGCAAAAGTTCCCGGAAGGTTTGCAGGCATTCGCGCAAACGCAGGCGGGCGCGTGCAAGGCGGGACTTGATCGTTCCGAGCGGTTTCTTAACCACCGCGGCGACTTCGGTGTAGTCGAGGCCCTGGATGTCGGCCAGGACGACCACAGCCCGGAAGTCAGTGGGAAGATTCTCCAGGCAGTGCTGGATCGCATGTTCGAGTTCGGCCTGGGCGAGTTGTTCTTCGGGGGATGCATTGGGATCGGCCAACCAGCGCGGGGTCTCGACTTCGTCGCCGTCTTCGGTCTCAGGTTCGAGCGGCGTAGTGGGACGACGCTGCTTGCGGCGCAGTTCGTCGTAGCAGGCGTTGGTGACAGTCCGCAGCAGCCAAGCACGGAAGGAACCGCCGCGGTAGGAGTTGAGGGCGCGGAAGGCGGAGATGAAGGCTTCCTGCGATGCATCGGCAGCCAGATCTTCGTCTCCCAGGATGCGCAGGGCCGTGTTGTAGACGATGTCCTGATAGGCAAGCACGAGGGTGTTGAAGGCTTCGAGGTTGCCATGCTGGGCTTCACGAATGAGAGCGGGTTCGTCCATTGAGAATATTTTACACCACATAGGGACATTTATTCGCAGACAGATCTTGGTTCATTTAGGGCAAATCGTCCCGGCAATCTCTGCCGGGACGATTTTTCATCGCATGAAGGTTTTATTCTTCCGTTTCGCGCGAGGGCGGGAATAACAGCACTTCGCGGATATGGTGTTTGTCAGTCAACAGCATCACCAGCCGGTCCACGCCCATGCCGAAACCGCCACAAGGGGGCATGCCATAGCGCATGGCGCGCAGGTAATCCTCGTCCATTGGATGCTTTTCTTCTTCATCGTCGGTGTAGTCGCGGCCCATTTCGATAAAACGCTGTTCCTGGTCGAGCGGGTCGTTGAGTTCGGTGAAAGCGTTGCATAGTTCGAACCCGGCCACGTACCCCTCAAAGCGTTCCACAGTCAACGGATCACCGGGTTTGGATTTCGCCAGCGGGGAGACGTCGCGCGGGTAGTCGTACAGGAAGGTCGGCTGAACGAGTGTTGGTTCCAGGAATTCGCTCAATAAAAATTCAATCAATTTTCCGCGTGTGGCCTGCGGGTTGGGAGTCTTGCCCTTGGCAGAAATCGCATTGAAGAGCAATTTGGCTGTGGGGTGTTTGGCGATGTCAATGCCGCTGGTCTCCAGGATACCGTCGCACATCGCCAGCCGACGCCAAGGAGGCGTGAAGTCCAATTCATGACCCTGGTAGGTGATCTTCATGCTGCCATTTACTTTTTGGCAGGCATAAGAAACCATCTGCTCGGTCAGTTCCATTACCTTAAGATAATCGGCGTAAGCCCAGTAAAACTCCAACTGGGTAAACTCCGGGTTGTGTTTGTACGAGACACCCTCGTTGCGGAAGTCGCGCCCGAGTTCGTAGACGCGCTCCAGGTTGCCAACCAGCAGGCGTTTCAGGTAGAGTTCAAAGGAAATCCGCAGGAATAAATCCTGTTTTAACTGGTTGTGGTGCGTGGTGAACGGCTTGGCTGCCGCGCCGCCGTAGATGGGCTGCAGGATGGGCGTCTCGACTTCCAGAAAGCCGTGTTCATCCAGGAACTCGCGCAAGGTGCGGATGATACCAGCCCGTTTGTGGAAAGTCTCGCGCACCTCGGGATTGACGGCCAGGTCGGCGTAACGCTGGCGGGCGCGCAACTCCGGGTCCTCCAGTGCAGCGTGCCGGACCGTTTCGCCGCTTTCTGTTACCTCATCCTTTGCCGCTGGGAGGGGGCTGACCGCCTTGGCCAGCAGTTTGAAATCGTGAACATGGAGCGTTGCCTCTCCGGTGCGCGTGCGGAACATCACGCCGGTAGCCTGGATGAAATCACCGATGTCGAGCATCTTATTGAACCAGTCCACGCGCTCCTGGCCGAGTTCGTTCATCCGCAGGAACAACTGGATGCGCCCGTCGCCGTCTTCGATATGGGCAAAGGTTAGTTTGCCCATGGCACGTGCGGCACGGATGCGTCCGGTCACCGTAGCTCTGACCTCAGCGGTCGGCTGGCCTTCGGATGCAGCCTTTTCGGCGGTTTCGAAGGCAGCGATTGCCTGAGCGGAAGTGTGTGTCCGGTCGGCACGCGTGGGATATGGATCCACGCCTTCCTTGCGGAGTTCCTCAATTTTCTCGAGACGGATTTTTTCAAGCGAGCTGTATTCAGTCATGGCAGAACCTTTCTGGCTTATTTTACAACGAAAAGCCCCGCGCACCAGACAGGATGCGCGGGGCCTAATGGGCATGCCCCAGGCTTATTCAACCTTAACGATTTTTACTTTGAACGTACCGCCGGGTGCTTCGACGTTAACTTCCTCTCCGGCGTGATGATTCAAAATAGCTTTGCCAATGGGCGACTCGTTCGAGATTTTCCCCTGGCGCGGGTTGGCTTCGGCCGCGCCGACGATGGTGTATTTCTCCGAGCCGCTCCCGTCTTCTTTAATGGTAACGGTTGAACCGACTTGCACCAAATCACCTTTTCCTTTCTTCTCTTTTTCGTCAATGACGCGAGCCGAGGCCAGTATCATTTCCAGTTCCTGGATACGTCCCTCGACGAAAGCCTGCTCGTTTTTGGCGGCTTCATATTCGGCATTCTCGATCAACTCACCACCTTCCATAGCCTCATGAAGACGATTGGCAACTTCCAACCGCTTGGTAGTGCGCAGATATTCAAGCTCATCGGCGAGTTTTTGATATCCTTCTTTGGTCAAGAATGTCGTCGGCATCTTATTCATCCTGAATAAATACAAGCATCTCTGAAACAGAGATGCGGCTTGTGTAGGATTCCCTACCCGGCAATATTATACATGATTTCTTTTGAAAAGCAAGCGGTTTTCCCTGGAATCGCCACGTTGATGGAGTAGAAGGTGCTGAGCGGGTCGCGAAGATACCCGAAGGGTGCGAAACCCGTCAATTACCCCAATTCATTCCTTTTTATGTGATTTCCCAGAGAATCAGATCTACGCTGCGCACCACAACCGGATCCCGCGCTGGTTCTCCCAATAGGCGTGGATTGCCTCCTGCATCTTTTCTCCGGTCTCGAAGAGCATCAGGATTTGTGTAGCGTAAGCGGCAATGCCACTTTGCCAGACCCCCAGCCCCTTTTTGGAGATCGGATAAAGCGTTTCCTTTAACCCTCCAATCGCGGGGACAAGCATCTCCGGGCGGCTGATAAGATATGGAATGTCACCATAGTACCATATCGGGCGACCCAGGTGTTCGGCGGCAAGACGCGTCAGTATATGGTCCAGGTGGCCTCCAATTGCCAGCGGGCTGACAATCATATCGTCTGGTTGCAGTTCGGAGGTCAAGGCAGCGGCAATATCTACATCCAGATTCTTTTCAAATGTGTGGATGGGCGTAAATACCTCTTCAGGGTAGAGCAACTCTCCGGTGGGGGAACGCCGGTAGATGCAATCGGGGATGCTGAAGTTTACCGTCTCTGCGCTGACTAGTGCGGCAGCCTCCTGGTTTTCGATGCGTCGTGCAGCTACTACATCTTTGGCAGATTCGATCCCCCATTGCTGGTGGCACGCTAGTGCCAGCAGAGAGAGCGGACCGGGCGGCGCGTCTCCGGCGCAAACCGTCCAGATTTCAACGTGCATTCCTTTTTGGGCCTGTCGCCAGATCAAGCCACCGCAGGAAAGTACGGCATCGTCAAAGTGGGGGGAAATGTAAATCCAGCGCATTATTTTGGGGAACAGCGTCCGCCTCTACTCCTCTTCGATGATTTCTTTTGCCATTTTTTGGAGGTTGTCTGCCTCACTGTCTTCGGCGTGACTGGCGCGCCAGTACTGGTCAAGCAGTTCCAGCGGGCTGAGGCTGCTCACCGTCTGGTTGGCAGGCAGGCGTATGCGGGCTTCGATTTGGGGATGTTTGATGAGATGAAACTCAAACGCGGCTTCGGCATAACGACGCAGGGCCGGCTCGTCAATCAAAGTGTCCCACTCACGGATGTAGTCCACCGTCAAGCGGACGATGGCGCCATCCAATGCTTCTGGTTCCGGTAAAGCGGACTTGAGCGTCTCGGTTACGTTCTCTGCAGACTCGAGCTTGATGCGCCGGTCGATAAACGGGCGGATATTCTCCAGCTTGCGCCACTGAACCCTGGTCTTGCCGCGCGTTATATCGGCAATGATGAAAAACTTGTCATCACCCGCCTCGCCGAAGTCAACGCGCTCGATGGAGCCGGGATAGATGACCGGGGGATGGGCGTTCTCGTTAAGGTCCTGCGGTTTGTGGATGTGGCCGAGCGCCACATAATCCAGCCGTGGGTCACGCACGATCGAGCCGGGCAGGACCAGGTCCGCGCCCAGCATGACGGTTCGCTCAGAACCGAATTTTGCCCCCTGAACAGAGGCGTGGGCGGTTAAAATGACGGGAAGAGCCGGATCCACTTTTTCCAGCCACATGTTGACGAGCTCGGTGAGCCGTTCCTCGATGTTCGTGAAAACATCCTCCGAACTGGAATCCGTGGCTGCCAACAGCCCGGAACGTGAGACCCACGGGATGGCAATCACCTGGACGGGCAGACCGAGTTCTTCCGCGGAGAGGAATTGGGGCCTGTCCAGCACCGTTACGTGCGGTATGTCGAGTGTCTCGAATTCCTGGATGGCGTTGGCGCGGCCCAGGGCGGGAGAAAGGTCGTGGTTGCCGACCAACAGCAGGGTGCGGATGCCCGCCTTTGATAGACGGATGATGCGTTTCCCCCATTCACGTTGGAAAGTGGGGGCCGGGGAGCGGTCCCTGTATGCGTCCCCGGCAAAGATGACTAGGTCCACTTCTTCGGCAATCGCCGCCTCGACAATGGCATCCAGCGACTTGAGAAAATCCAACACGCGCAACGGCAGGCCCGTTTCAGGGTCGTGGCGGCCATAGTTGGCCATATCGATGTGCGCGTCGGCAAAATGCAAGAGTCTCATCGTCCAGTAGTCTTATAGTCTCATGGTCCTATTGTCAGATCATCCCATAGTCTTATCGTCTATCATACTATGAGATTACTTTACAATCCGGCGGCTTTCTTGAGTGCGGCGGCCTTGTCCGTACTTTCCCAGGGGAACTGGACGTCGTCGCGCCCGAAGTGGCCGTAGGCGGCTGTCTTGCGGTAGATGGGACGGCGCAGGTCCAGGTCGCGGATGATGGCGCCGGGGCGCAGGTCGAAGTGCTCGAGAATGAGTTTGCTGATCTTTTCGTCGGCAATTTTCCCGGTCCCGAAGGTTTCGACGTTGACCGAGAGCGGGTGTGCCACGCCGATGGCATAGGCCACCTGGATCTCGATCCGGTCGGCCAGTCCTGCCGCGACCACGTTCTTGGCCGCCCAGCGCGCCGCATAAGCCGCCGAGCGGTCCACCTTGGTCGGGTCCTTGCCGGAGAACGCGCCGCCGCCGTGACGACCCATGCCGCCGTAGGTGTCCACGATGATCTTGCGCCCGGTGACGCCCGCATCGCCCATCGGGCCACCTATAACGAAGCGTCCGGTCGGGTTGACATAAGTCTTCAGGTTCTTGTCCACCATCTCGACTGGCATGCTCGGCACGATAACATGCTCCATGATCCCTTCTTCAATATCAGAATGCGAGACATTCGGGGAATGCTGGGTGGAGACCAACACGGTATCAATACGCTTCGGCTTGCCGTAGGCGTACTCCACCGTGACCTGGCTCTTTCCGTCCGGGCGCAGCCATTCAAGCGTTCCGGCCTTGCGCACCTCAGCCAGTTTGCGGGTTAGTTTGTGGGCCAGGTAGATGGGCATCGGCATCAGTTGGGCGGTTTCGTTGCAGGCGTATCCGAACATCATGCCTTGGTCGCCGGCGCCAATCAGGTCAATCTGGTCCTGGTCGCCATCTTTGGCTTCCAGGGATTTGCTGACGCCCATATCAATATCCGAGCTCTGGCTGGAGATGGCCGAAAGGACGCCGCAGGTGTTACCGTCGAAGCCCTTTTTGGCGCGGTCATAACCGATTTCAATGACGACCTTGCGAACGAGTTCGTCGAAGTTGACGAAGGCGTGTGTGGTGATCTCGCCCAGAAGCATCACGAAGCCGGTCTTGGTAGCCACTTCGCAAGCCACACGGCTCATCGGATCCTGTTCGAAGCAGGCATCCAGCACGGAATCGGCAATCTGGTCACACATTTTGTCGGGATGGCCCTCGGTCACCGACTCAGAGGTGAACAGCAGTTTGGGAGAAGACATGAAAGTGGTGGTCATGAATGGTCCTTTCTAAAAATGAAATTGCCCCTTCAAGCGAAAGGGCAATTGCGCGAGGCGCACGGCTGCCCTCTCATCTTCCAGAATGTCTGCCGGAGTTAGCACCTTCCGTTACGGGCGACCACATGGGTCGCCCCTACAGGGGTTGCTGAGGTTTCACAGGGCCGGTCCCTCCACCTCTCTGGATAAGAGTGCCGTTGGGGGCTATTTGGTTGTGACGAGATGATACCACAGGAGACAGGAGGCGTCAATTTACAATTTCATGGGTCGCCGCCCAGACCCGGACGCGCTCAAACAAAGGCCTCAGCGGGTTCAACTCCGCCATCGGGACGAGCAGGTTTTTCACGCGGGTGCGGTCATATTGCGGGGTGCGCATCCCAGCGTTCAGCACTTTCGCCTTGCGACGGTATTCTTCGTGGGTGATCCAGCCTGCCAGCAAAATGTCCATCCCGTAGACCCAGATATTGCCCCACTCGTGGACCGGGACGAGATACGCTTCACCGCGGGCAGGACTATGCAGGCCGATCCGGGCCTCGGGCCTGCACGCAGCGTGGACATAAGCCAAACTGTGAAAACATTGCTCCACAGGCACGCGTTTTTTTGGCGGGAGTTCCAGCGTAGAGGTGACGAACTCCCGCTCAGCGTCTTGTCCGCCGATCTCTATAGTGATGGGAGTCTCGCATTCGCTTTTGAGGGCCAGTTTTTCGAGCGGCTGCCAGTCCGCCGGATGCGCCCACTCGTCGGGCAGCGGATGGATGAGCCAGGTGGGCTGGCCAGCAGCGGTGGCTTTAGCCACGTCTTCCTGCGAGGCGGCCACCACGCCCAGCAGGAAACCAAACAGGTACAGATCATCAGGCTTGTGGCCCTCGGCGGCGAACTGGTCAAGCGGGATGAGGGCGGGAACCTGGAGCACGAGCGCCGGGTCTTGCCGGAGCAAGGCGATCTGCGGGCGGCGGATGATGAGGAAGCTCCTCAGGTCACAACGGTGCCCTCCCAGAGAGACGTCGTACCGGTCGGGGTGGGTGAAGGGCGCCGCCCTCAGCACATTAAACGGGATGGCCTGCTCGGAAAGATAGCGCCGGAAAGCCAGCTCGGCGGCCACCCTGCCGACGATGCGCCGCAGGCGATCCAGCGGGGAGCCGCCCATGCGGTCGGATGTTGACGCTATCGAACGGCAGGCGTAGGTAATACCGGCTTCGGTCAGGTCAGGGGTGTAAGGCAGGTGGAGGAGGTCAGTGGATGTTAGCATATTTTGCAAGGGTGGGGTAACCCTTATATGGATGGGGTGTCCCCCTACTCGTTCCTGAATTGCAGACAATAGTGGTGAAATGTATTACTCACCCAGGCAGACCCCAGTCCATAGGGAGCCAGGCGCTGGTTATCCTGCAGCCAGATCTTTTCGTCTTTGAGCGTGTAAACCTTGCCAAGCTCGCGGCCCAGGTCCCAAGACAGGGGGTAGATCTTGCCGCCTTTCTTCACATTCTTGACGATGATGGTGAGATAGGCTTTCTCGCGCAGGAGGGGCTTCAATCCGGCATAGATGGTAATCAGTTTTGCCAGGAATTCCTCATAATCGTGCAGGTTGCCGAGGTCATTCGGGTCATCGGAATAAAAGACATCCAGATCCGAAGAAGTGCGGCGCTTCTTCTGGGTTCCGGCGCCTTTGGCATGCAGCATGTCCCAGTAAGGAGGTGAAGTTAAAACATAGTCGCAGGCCGGAAATCCAAAGTCAGCAGCGTGGGCTGCATCACCCGTGACGACGTTCGACGTTAGACTTTCAACCTTCTGACCCAACGCGAGGCGTTCATCGGACAGTATTTGACGGGCGATCCCGGCGTATTTCGTGTTCAACTCGATGCCGTAGGAGTGCCGTCCCGCCCGCAGGGCAGCGACGAGCGTCGAGCCGGTCCCGGCCATCGGGTCAAGCACCGTCCCGCCGTACTTGGTAAAGAATTCGATGAATTCCTGGGCCATCGTCTCCGGGAACTTGGCAGGGTGGACCAGCACGCCTTTCTTGCGCGGCGGGGGGTTGTGGATGAACCAGGATTTCTGGAACTTGAGCCAGGTCTTGGGGTCGAGGTCGTTGAGCTTATTCTTCATGGAGTGGAAGTCCGGCTGGGAATGGAAGTGCGGGAAGGGATCAGCAAGGGCGTCGGAGAAACGTACGAGACGGAATACACCGACAGGTCCGTAAAGGAGGCAGTGATAGGCGTCGCCCCGCTGGCAAAGACAAAAAAGCCGAGCATGCCGTCGTGCAGGACGGGGTCATGGGCGGCGAACTGATAGTGGTCATTCAGGAAGAAGCGCATTTCGCTGCCCACCGCCCAGACGCCAAGTTTGACCTCCGCGGGGGCTGCGCTGGGCGCGTCGCCGCTGGATAGCCAATCGAGCAGGGGCGAGTTGAATCCAGAAAGGAGACGTTCGAGGCGCGCCTGGCCGTCGCAACGCACTGTGAAGCGGTAATAGTTGTCGCCGGCCGCGGCGCGGAAGATCATCCCGAACTGATCTTTGCTGCCGCACAAGCTGAGCTTTACGGTGGCTTCAGCGTAGAAATCCCCCAGCGTCGGCTGGCTGCGCAGGCTGGCATTGTAAACCGGCCCCTGCCCGGAGATGGACAGAACCAGCCGGTTGCGGTTCACTGTTGCGCTGGCCCAAGAGACCGCCGAGGTACTCCAGAGGTCAGGCTGGTCGAAGGAATCGGTGAAGAGCAGCTCTCCAAGACCCGGGCGCTGTTCCAGGGTTGATAGGATGGTCTGGGTCGGGAAAATTGTCGGCGTATTGGTCGGCGGGAACCAGACGATGGTGGGGGTGGGCGTTTCGGTGCTGAGGGAGGGCGTGGGGGTCAGGGTCCCCTTTGGAGATGATATGGGCGCGGGGAACAGGCCGCTGCAAGCAGTCAGGAAAACGAGCAGGAGCATGCCCCGGAAAAAAATCGTGAGTTTCATCGGCCAAAGTTCGGAAGTATTTTTACGCAAGCTGTTGTACAATCAATGGATATTGCAACTACCTTAGTTTTCTCATTCTACTGCTTTTTGCTTAAATACGTGAACCGTGTGTGTTTAAAATACTGGACCTTCATTGGCAATTTGGGTTATCATCTTTGCGCAGTTCCATGGTTCATAAACTGGAACATAAGGAGAACCCTATGAGCGAAAAATCCATCCTGGTGACCGGCGCGTGCGGCGAGATCGGACAGGCACTTGTCCAAAGCCTGGCGAAGCGCGGCTTCCGCATTGTAACCGCCGACCTGGTGCCCCTGCCCGAGACGATCAAGAGCCTCCCGGCGGAGCATATTCAGGGGGACCTGGTGAACCGGGTCAAGATTTTTTATGATTACGATTTCGACATCATCTTCCACCTGGCAGCCTCGCTCTCCTCGAAAGCCGAAGTGGCGACCGAGGAAGCCCACCGTATCAACGTGGAAGGCACAATGCAATTGCTGATGCTGGCAGCCTACAAGTCGGAAAAGCTCAAGAAGCCGGTCAGGTTCCTGTTCCCCAGTTCGATTGCCGTCTACGGCTTCCCGGACCTGGCCGCCAAGCATGCAGCCGGGATCGTAAAAGAAGACGAGTGGAACACTCCGCACACCATGTACGGCTGCAACAAACTCTATTGCGAAAAACTGGGTACATATTACAGCCGGTATTGCGGACAGCGCCACCTGGACCCGAACCCGCCCATGATGCTGGACTTCCGTGCCATCCGCTTCCCCGGGCTGGTCAGCGCCTTCACCGTCCCCAGCGGCGGGACGAGCGATTACGGACCCGAGATGCTGCATTCGGCGGCGGCTGGCAAACCCTATGCCTGTTTCGTGGATGCTGACACACGCATCTCATTCATGGCCATGCCGGATGCCATCAAGTCCCTGCAGATGCTGATGGATGCGCCGCGCGAATGCCTAACCGGCCAGGTCTATAACATCGCAGCTTTCAGTCTGACAGCCGGTGAGTTCCGCCAGTGGGCGCTGGGGGCCTTCCCCGAGGCGCAGATCACCTTCGAGCCGAATCCGCGCCGCCAGGGCATCGTCGATTCCTGGCCGGAGGACGTGGACGACTCGCTGGCCCGTAAAGACTGGGGCTGGAAACCGGATTACGAGGTGGATAAATTCTTCAACGAGTACTTCCTGCCGGAGATCAAAAAAAGATATCAGAAAGCGAGCACCAGGACGATCGAATAAAAATCGAGACCGCCGAAAGGCGGTCTCTTTCTTGTTATGGGTGATTGACAACCTGTTCCCTCTCCGGCCCCACACTGACCAGCCGCACCGGCACCCCGGCCAGGTCCGCAATGCGCCCCAGATACGCCTGCGCCCCTGACGGCAGGTCCTCCCACCTCCGCACAGCAGAGACATCTTCCCTCCAGCCGGGAAGTTCCTCGTAGACCGGCTCGTACGGGCTCAGGTCCGCCGGCCCAAAGGGCAGGTCGGTGAGCAGTTTCCCGTCACGGCGGTAGGCTGTACACAGCCGGAGGCTTTCCAACCCGCTCAGGATATCCAGCTTGGTGACGGCCAATTCGCTGATGCCGTTGATCCGGTTGGCATATTTCAATAAAACCCCATCCAGCCAGCCGACACGCCGCGGTCGGCCGGTGGTGGTGCCATACTCGTCCCAGGGATGTTCACCGTTTCCGCGCAGCCGCAGAGCCAGGTCATCAAAGACTTCGGTCGGGAACGGCCCGGAACCGACGCGCGTTTGGAAGGCCTTGACCACGCCGACCACGCGGGCGCTGCATGCCACATCCAGCCCCAAGCCGAGGCCGATTAATGCGCCGGAGGCCGTGGTGCTGGAGGAGGTCACAAAAGGATAGGTGCCAAAGTCAATGTCGAGCAGGGTTCCCTGCGCACCTTCGGCTAAGATGGTTTTCCCGGCTTGCAGCGCAGTGTGGAGTTCGAGCGAAGTGTCGGCAATGAATGGTTTCAGGCGTCCGGCATACTCACCGTATTGTTCACAAACCGGCTCCGGGTCCAACTCCGGCGCGTCCAGCATGCGCAGGGTCCGGTTGGTCTCGGTAACGTGATTACCTACCCGCTCGCAGAAATCGGGAGCGAGCATATCGGCGAGGCGCAGGCCGCGGCGGGTGGCCTTATCGGTATAGGCCGGGCCGATGCCGCGCCCGGTGGTGCCGATGCTGCCCTTGCCCCTCTCCGCTTCAAGAGCCCTGTCAAGCGCCTTGTGGGCGGGCGTAATGAGGTGGGCGGCATAGGAAAGGCGCAGCCGCTCCGGCGAGACGGAAATCCCGGCCTGGCGGAGCATGTCCATTTCCTCGAACAGCGTGCCTGGGTTGACCACCATGCCGTTCCCTAGAATGGCAACGATGCGCGGGTGAATGATCCCGGATGGAATGAGATGCAATTTAAAGATCCGTCTTCCCACTGTGACGGTATGACCGGCATTATCACCGCCATTGTAACGGGCAGAGAAATCGGCCTGTGCGGCAAACCAGTCCACGATACGGCCTTTGCCCTCGTCCCCCCATTGTGCACCCACAATCACTTGCAGGGTCATGTTTTCTCCTTCTCAGAATCGCAAACTGGAATTTGGGGGAATTCCCGAGCCAATTGGGAAAGGGAGGTCACTGCGGCAATTCCCGGAGGTTCTCTAACAGCATTATATCAAGCGTACAGGCGATGGGGTATAATCTTCGCAGGCGATCACATGAAGACCAAAGCCCTCCTGCTCATCAGCGTTTTCCTGATCTTCCTTGGATTGGCCTGGATTTCCTCGGGTGTGCGGGCTGCACCCGGCGAACCGCAGGTGGCTTACCCCTCGCCGACCCCCGGCCCGGACGGACGGATCTTCTATATCGTTAAAGCCGGGGATACCTGCGAACTGATATCCCTGATGTACGGCGTATCGCTGGATTACCTGCGCACGACCAACCAGTTGGACGCGAACTGTACTCTACGCGAGGGACAGCAGTTAATGCTGGGCCTCGGTGGGCCCTCCTCCGCCTCGCCAACTCCCGGTCCTTCGCTGATACCCACGGCAATCCTGCCAACAGGCACACCGGTTGCGGGCGGCGCCGCCGAAATGTGCGTGCTGGTCTACGACGATGTTAATGGCGACGGCTTGCGCCAGGCGACCGAGAAGGCCATCCCTGGTGCAGCGATCAGCCTCACCAGCCTGGATGGGACTTACTCGCAAACCCTGACTTCCGTCATCAACTCGGACGCGACCGCCTACCAGGGCATGTGTTTCTCGAACGTGCCGATGGGAAAGTACAACGTCAGCGCCGCCGCGCCGGATGGGTATAACCCTACGATCAACCTGACCTCCAGCGTGGATATCACTGCCGGTGATACCGACTACATTGACTTCGGTGTGCAGTCCAATATATTGGCGGGAGCCAGTACCCCCAAGACCAAACCTTCGCCGCTGCTGGGCATCGTTGGGGCGGTGTTTTTGCTGGCCGGGATTGGGATGGGGATATATGTCTGGAGTTTACTGAGAAAGAAGTAGGCCGGGCCAAACGAAAAACCTGACGGGTTGTGCAGCACAGCCCGTCGTTCTATTTCCAGTGCTCCAACCGGTTGAAGATCCGATTTTTTTGGTCAGACCACGTTATATTCCCGGATTTGACGACCTTCGTTGAACCTGGCCAGGTCGAGCATTGAAACGTCCTGGCTTTGGAACTTCCCGTCCAGGATGCATTCCGCCATTAATTTTCCCGAGATCGGGCCGTGCATGAAGCCGTGGCCTGAGAAACCTGCAACGATATAAAAGCCACCCACGGGTGTTATCCCATAGATTGGATGCGCGTCGGGGGTGACTTCATACAAACCAGCCCAATGGGACAGTAAGCTGGCTTTCTCGAGGCAGGGCATGCGGGCGATCGCCGCTTCCAGGTTGACCATCTCGAAATTCTCGTCAACAGCCTGGTCGAATCCGGCTTTTTCATCCGGGTTGGACATGCCGGTCAAAATTCCATCCCCCTCCCGGTGGAAGTATAAAGACTGTGCGAAATCCAGAACGAAGGGGAAATCTGCCGGCACTTCCGGCAAAGGAGCAGTCGTCATGATTTGACGGCGGTAAGGAACGATTGGGACCGCCACCCCCGCCATTTGACCGATCAGGCCGGCCCAGGGTCCCGCCGCATTCACGATCACCCGGGTGGAGATAGTCCCCTGGTTCGTTTCCACGCCAACGATCCTGCCCGCCGAAACCTGAATGCCGGTCACCTCGACATTGTTGAGACAATGCACTCCCAAACGCTGCGCTGCACCCACATAACCCATGACAACGCTGTTCGGGTCGACCAGACCATCATCCGGATTATATGATCCTGCCAGGGCATCTTCAAAACGCATCAGAGTCAGGCGATGGTGAATTTCGTCCGGGGCAAGCCATTCGGTGTGAACACCAAGGCCCTGCTGCAATTCCAGGCTGTGCCGAAAGGTTTTGACATCTTCGGGCTTGGTAAGAACGAAAAGGTAACCGCATTTGCGGAAGTTGATCTCCTGACCGATCTCGTCCTTGAAGCGATCGAGCATCGGCAAACTTTGCAAGGAAAGACGGATGTTGATCTCGGTTGAGAATTGATACCGAACCCCCCCTGCACAGCGGCCGGTTGCGCCCTGTCCAAAGAATTCATCCTTTTCTAGGAGCAGAATGTTCTTTTGGCCGCGCAGGGCAAGGTGGTAGGCGGTACTGGCACCCATCACGCCACCTCCGATAATTACTACATCGGCTGTTCTCGGGGGCATCATAGTGGCAGCCATGTACCGATCTCTTTTTCCCGTGCCCTCCGGTAGATCTCCGGGGCGATGGCCATGTCGTCCATCGCCAGGCCCAGGTTGATCGCCAATGTCCGTTCTTTGTCCGAGCCCCGTCCCGGTTTCTGGCCGGTGGCCAGTTGTCCCAAGTCCGCATAGGGATCGGGGGTTTGTTGGAAATAACCGCTTGTGCGGTAGTACTGGAACTGCGCATGGTCATCCGTGCTGACCCTGTCCATTTGAGCCATCGCCGGTCCGCTCCAATACGAGTCGAAATCAACGGCCGAACCAAACCCGCCGGGTTTCAGCCAGTCCTTTTCGATGATGGGGGTGGGATGCTTGAGGATCGGGCCGGAGGTCACGACCAGGTCGCTTTCCATGACAGCCTGTTTGGGTCCTTTGGCTGGAACGATCTCAAATTTAAATTTCGCCTTCATTTCTTCGATAAACTTTGCCTGGGCCTCCGGTAGGATGTCGTAGGCGTATACGCGCTTGAGCGGGAACAGGCAGGCAAGCGCCTCCAGGTTGGTCCGCCCCTGCACACCGCACGCCAGGATCGCGGCCACCTCGCTGTTTGGACGGGCCAGGTACTTAGCCGAAAGACCAGTCGCCGCCCCGGTGCGGTAAGCGGTGATCCAGGTACAGTCCATCACGGCGTAGGGAATACCGGTCTCATCTTCATTAAGGATGAGTAACCCGGTGATGTAGGGAAGACCCCGCTTGAAATTCTCGGGATAGCCGCTGACCCACTTGATCCCCGCTGAATGCAGCGAGGGGATAAAGGCGGGCATGGCATGGATGAAGGCGTCCGGCATGGTGTGGATCCCCGGCTTGGGCGGCATTTCGACCTTCCCATGGCCTTTTTCCTTGAATGCTTCTTCGAGAAGTTTCAGAATGGTTGGCATGTCGAGCGCAACATTTTCAACATCGGCGCGTGATAAGTAAAGCAGTCGTTGTTCAGCCATTAGCAATCCTTCCTTTTTGATAAGCGTCTATGCCTGATTTAGGCAAATTGCATTATTGAATTTTGGATCCATCCTGGTAACAGGTGACGTTCCGGGGGTTTTTCGATCAACTTACTTCGGATCGGTGCCCCAACCTGTGTGCAGGTGACTATCCGCAGGCTCTCTTCGCTATTCGCGAAGAGAGCCGTTCATCCCGGGCAGGCAAAATGAGCTGCGAACTGCATCGAATCGACGGAAACAAGTCTCTATTCCATGCCTAAATAGGATTTCTGGATCACCTTGTTTTTCTTGAGTTCATCAGCCGTGTCTTGTAATACGATCTCTCCCGTCTGCAGAACGTAGCCGCGGTTGGCAACGCTCAGCGCCATGAGGGCATTTTGCTCGACCAGCAGGATGGTCGTCCCCTCTTTGTTTATTTGGGTGATCGTATCAAAAATATTCTCCACCAACACCGGGGCCAGCCCCATGGAAGGTTCATCCATCAACAGCAGGCGGGGGTGAGCCATCAGTGCCCGTCCGGTGGCAAGCATCTGTTGCTCCCCGCCAGAAAGCGTGCCACCCACCTGTTTACGGCGCTCTTTGAGGCGTGGGAACAGAGTGAAAACGCGCTCCAGATCCGCGGCCAGCTCCGGCCCTTTCTTGCGGGTGTAGGCCCCCATTTCGAGGTTCTCAGCCACAGTCAACCGGGAGAAGATTTGCCGTCCCTCCGGTACCATCGACATCCCCTTAAAGATCAGATCGTGGGGTTTAAAGGGCGCCAAGTCTTCCCCATCAAAGCGCACATGGCCCTCGCGCGGCTTTAGCAAACCGCAGATGGTGCGCAGGGTGGTGGACTTGCCGGCGCCATTGGCGCCGATCAAGGTTACAATTTCACCCTTCTCAACGGTCAAAGATACCCCTTTTAGGGCGTGGATGTTCCCGTAATACGAGTGAATATTCTCTACTTCTAGAATAGGCATAATGGTCCTCCGGCTCAGTTTGCTGTGAGGGCCTGGCCCAGGCCGCTCGCCGCGCCTCGCCCGAGATATGCTTCGACAACGCGGGGATTCTTCTGGATTTCCTGCGGAGTTCCCTCGGCGATTTTCACGCCAAAATCCAGGACGGTTATTTGCTCAGAAATGCTCATCACCACCCGCATCTGGTGTTCGATGAGCAGGATGGTAATGCCCAACTCATCCCGCAGGCGGCGGATAAAACTGACCATGTCCTGAGTCTCTCTGGGATTCATACCGGCTGTGGGTTCATCCAGGAGCAAGAGGGAAGGTTTGCTGGCGAGGGCCCGGCCAACTTCCAGACGGCGCTGCTCCCCATAAGGCAGATTCTTGGCCAGCAGGTCTCCCTTCCCTTTCAGGTTGATAAAGGCGAGCAGTCGACTGGCTTCCTCGACGGCTGCTTTTTCCTCACGGTTGGTGCGTGGATCGTGAAAAATTGCTCCCAGCACGCCCGATTTCAAGTGAGAGTGCATCCCGACCAGGATATTTTCTACAGTGGTCATGTTCTTGAATAAGCGGATGTTCTGGTAGGTGCGGGAAATCCCCAAATGCGTGACTCGGTCCGGGGAAAGGCCGGTGATGTTCCTGCCGTTGAAAATGATCTTCCCTTCCTCCGGGGTGTAAAAACCGGTAACGCAGTTGAAGAATGTAGTCTTGCCCGCCCCGTTAGGACCGATGATGCTGTAGATCGCGTGTTCTTTTACCTCCAAATCAACCTTGCTCACAGCCTCCAGGCCGCCGAAACGTTTGGTTACCTTGTCCGAAACGAGTATCGCCATCTCAGCATCCTCCTAGCGCCCTGGATTCTTTATCACGGTCGGTGGCTCTTCCTGTGGACTCGGCCCAGACTCTTCGCCACGCAATTCCAGGCGACGGCGCGCTTCCGGCCACAGTCCTTCCGGTCTACTCAGCATCATAAATATCAGTGAGGCACCGTAAATGAGATAGACGAAATCCGCGAACTGGCTGAGCAGCAAAGGTAATCCGACTAGGACCAACCCACCAATAAAGACACCCGGGATGCTGCCCAGGCCGCCGATGATGATCAGGGAAAGGATATTAATCGAAACAATGAAACTGAAGCTTTGCGGATAGACCGAGCCAACCTTGGTTGCGAACAAAGCTCCGCCCAAACCGGAAAAGAGGGCTCCCATCCCAAAAGCGAGCAGTTTGGTGGCGACTTTATTGATTCCCATGGCTTCGGCAACATCCTCATCCTCGCGCAAGGCCATCCAGGAACGGCCAAGGTGGGAGTCTTTCAAACGGGTGGCAATAAAGCCTGTCAGGATGATCCCCGCTAAAATCACGTAAAAAAGTTGCTGTTGGTTTGCAAAGACCAAAGTCCCTATGGTCGGATGGACAATACGTTGAATGCCCTCGGATCCCCCCAGGAGCGGCTTCAGCCAGTCGGACAATACCAGGATGCGGATGATCTCCCCAAAGCCGAGCGTCACGATCGCCAGATAGTCGCCGCGCAATCTTAGAATTGGCACACCCAGTACAACGCCCGCAAAGACTGCCACGACCAGGGCAAGCGGCACTGCACCCCAGAAGCTGAGGTGGAGCAGCCCCACTGCTTCCGTGGTCGTCAGCACTCCCAGAGTATATGCCCCGATGGCATAGAAGGCCACATAGCCGAGGTCCAGCAATCCAGCAAACCCGACCACGATATTCAGTCCCAACCCCATCAAGATATAAATGCCGACGTCGTCCAGAATTTCGCTGAAATACATCCCCAGGACCAAGGGCAGCAAAAGGACAATGACCCCCAGCACCCCCAGGGTCCCCCATCGAATTGCACGCTGTCGCCTTGGGGTTCTTCTTTGAGCGACTGCCTTCTGATCAATGCCCGAACGCCAATAGACGAGGCCACCCACAATCAGGAATGCGACCAGGGCTCCGGGGATCGTCATCCCGACATGAGCAAATATCCATAGGAAGGCGTATTTCATAAAGCCCCAGTGGACAATGACGGTGATAATCAAGTCCCGAAACAAGCCGAGTGCCAGGACGATCAGGACAGCCATGCTCAATGCACCCCGGACGCGAACCGGGAGCATGGAAAAACCTGCCGCGATCAATCCCGTTACCAGAGCAAGCGTAAGCAAAACCAATACCCCGGGTAATAGCGGAAGGCCAAAGGTCCACAAGGAGAAAAGGTCAGGCGAGGCATTGATCAGAACCGCGCGAAAATTCACCACCTGTCCGATCCCAACCACCATTGCAATGACCGCACCTCCCACGAGACCGGTGAGGCCTCCCACAGCCAGGAGGATCAGAGGATTTTTCGAGGGTGTATGCCTCACCGAGGAGTAGCTCTCGAACAAAAATGGAGCCAAAACAAGGATTTGACCCATCGTGATCACTCCGCTGATCAAATAGGTCGTTTTAAAAGCCACAACCATCCCGACCAGACCCAGGAGCAGGGAGATGACCCCACCGATCAAGCCGGTTTGAATCGCTTTCTTCCAAATCGATGATTCGATGTTCATATCACCCTCCTTAGGCTTTATCCTTCGAGATCCGTTCGCCTAATAGACCTGTCGGGCGGAAGATCAGGATGAGTACCAGTACGATGAAAGCGATGGCATCTTTCAACTGGGATGGGGAGGGAATGCCCAACCCGGTCAGGAACAGGTTCGGTCCCACCGATTCAAGCAAACCCAGGATGACGGCACCCAGGAAAGCTCCAGGCACGTTTCCAATGCCTCCAAGCACCGCGGCGGTGAAGGCTTTGATACTGGGTATGAATCCCATGTAAAAATTGACTACAGGAAACAAAAGTGAATAGAGCACACCCGCCGCACCAGCCGAGGCGCCTCCCAGAGCGAAGGTAAAGACGATGATGCGGTCGACATCAATACCCATCAGCTCGGCCGCCTCCTTGTCTTCGGAAACGGCGCGCATGGCTTTCCCGATCTTCGTCCATTGCACGATGCCATAGAGAATCAACATCATCACCATGGCACCGACAATTACAACAGCCTGAGTCTTATAAATTTGAATCCCGGCGAATGTGAAGGATTGCTGGAGGGCTTTTATGGCCGGATAACCATAGGAACCGGAGCCAAACAGGCCACGGAACGTATACTGCAGGAAAAAAGAAGCCCCGATGGCGGTGATGAGGGGAACCAGGCGGGGCGCATTACGCAAGGGCCGGTAACAAATTCTTTCCAGGAGCAGGGCGATTCCCGCGGATACACCCATCGAAACCACGCTAATGATCGCCAGGCTGATGATTGGCTGTTTGTCCAGCATGCCAGACTTGGCCAGGCCCAGGGCAACATAAACCGCCGTAAATGGCCCGCTCATGAATACTTCGCTGTGGGCGAAGTTGATCATTTTTAAAATACCATACACCATGGTATATCCCATGGCGATCAGGGCATAAACACCTCCAAGTGCCAACCCCCGGATGATGAGGTCGAGCCAACCACTGGATGTGTATAGGTGCAGTCGCAGAGTGCTGATCGTCCCCCACACGACCGCAGCCGCAATGACCAAGCCGATCACCCAAATAAAAATATCGGTAAGCGTGATGTGCTGACGCCAGGTTCGTAGCATCGTAAACTCCTCTTCTCAAATGGGAGTGCTTTTTATTAAAGAGGGGCGAGCAGAGGCTCGCCCCTCTTTTTGCACTAACTTACATTTACGGTGTGGCAGTGGGTTTTATATATTTTGTCGGCCAGATCAGCTCAGGCGGATATAGACCAGCATGATAAGTGTAGACACCGATGACCGGGTTGGCGCAGTCACCAGAGGCGCTGCAGGTCAGAACGCCGGTCAGGCCCTGGAAGTCCTTGGTGGCAGCCACAGCATCCCGTAGCGCCTGGCGAGGAATGTAGAGAGTCCCGTCCGTTTCCTGCACAGCTACCTTCTTGATTGCAGCTATGATTATATTCATGGCATCATAGGCATGCGCATGGAAAATGTTGATCGGCTGCTCTCCGAACTTGGCCACGTACTTGGCCACAAATGCGTCGTAGGCGGCACCCTGGACAATCGGGCTCGAAACCATGAAGCCCTCAACCGAGGCACCAGCCGTATTCATCACATCCGGTGAATACAGGCCATCCGCGCCCATCAGCTTGGTGTTTTCCAAACCAGGGGTGGTCTTGGCCTGATCGATGATGAAGGCACCAGCGGGCAGGAAGATCGGGAAGTAGATGATATCGGGCGTGCCGGTGGCAACAGAAGCCAGGACAGAGCTCATATCGGTCGCGTTCGGATCCACCGAGGTTGCCGTGGTGATCGTTCCACCATCTTGCTTGAAGTTATCGGCAAATACCCCGACCAGCGAGCTGGCGTACAGGCTGCCGTCATGGATGGTGGCTGCCTTGGTGAGGTGCAGGAAATTATAGACAAAGTCGGCTGCAGCCGCGCCCTGGACCTTGTCGTTATGGGCGGTGCGGAAGTAGCCAGCGTAATGGTTCGGGCTGGTTGGATCCGTAAGGTCAGGGGCAGTGTTGGAAGACGAGATCGTCACGAACCCGGCTGCGGAGAGCAGGGGTTCTGCGGAGCGGGCTTCGCTCGAGCAGGATGTGCCAATGACCGCGATGATGGTCGGATCGGAGGCCAGCTTGGTGCCGGCCGCCTGACCGCCATCTGCACTGCAGAGACCATCCTGACCATCGAACTTGATGTCGTGGCCTAGGATCTTGCCGCCGGCATCATCAATGGCAATCTCCACGCCGTTGCGGGAGTCGGTGCCCAGGGCTGCATTGGCACCAGAAACGACCAGCAAATAGGCGATATGGACTGGATCAGTTGGAGCAATCGTTACACAACCGATCGAATCGGTGCAGGTATAGGCAGCGGCTTTGGGACCGCAGGCCGTCAGCACCATGCCCAGGACAGCTAATGCTGTAATTACTAATGACAACCTTTTATACATACGCTTTTCTCCTCCAGAGAAGAATGGTGAATATAGGAACCCGTTTTCCGGGTTTTTTGGCGTAGCTGACAATGCTTTTCTGTGTCGAGCACCACCTCCTTTATTCTATTCTTTATCGAGCTGAATGATCATCTTCGCCTCAACCCACATCCGCTGGGGCGAAAAAATAAAACGCACAATCCGCTCAGAACTTGGAAATGATCAAGCCTGGTATTTCTTTGTTCTGTAAATAATATTGGCGTATTATAATCGCCAAATAAAAAAACGGCTTACTAATAACCAAGAAGAATTCGACGCCTTGGATCTTCGAGAGGGAAAAAAGCCGGATCTGGAATTCTCGAAATCACCTCTTCATGCGAATCTCAATCTTCGCCAGTAAACCGATTTTCATGCAAATGACTTTACTCTTATTCATTAAATAAGTCAAGGACCACGAAAGGACATTTCCGAAGGCGAGGCACATGGCAGGTAAACCACAGGCAATCCTGGAGGGTCGTCTTCGACAGGAAATTATTTCTTTGCCTGCAATAGCCGCTGACGGGTGTAAGGGATTAATCCTCCCGCATCAATGATCGCCTGCCGCGCCCGGGGCAGGGGCACGAGCTCGAAGCTTTTCCCGGTCGTCTCGTTCACCACCTGCGTGGCTGAGATTTCCAGCTCATCGCCTTCATCGGCCTCGATAGCCGGGCAAATGATCGTATTCAGCCCCAAATTAATGGAATTCTGCAGGAAGATGCGGGCGAAATCCCTGGCGATGACGATGAAATCCGGACCCTTGAGGCAGGAGGCCGCCTGCTCGCGGGAGGAGCCGCAGCCGAAATTGCTCCCGGCCACGATCACGCTCTTCGGCTGAATCTCCTTTTTCTTCACCCGGGTATTAAAATCGACCAGATCCGCGAATGCATACTGGGGCGTTTCTGTGGGCAGCACAGTCGCCATAAAACGTCCGGGATAGATGATATCGGTCGAGACATCATCGCCCAGTTTGAGGACTACTTTGGACATGCTCAGGCTCCTTTCCGGGGATCGGTAATCTTGCCGGTCAGCGCGCTGGCAGCTGCCACGGCCGGAGAGCAAAGGTAGACTTCGGCAGATGGGTTGCCCATTCGGCCTTTGAAATTTCGGTTGGTGGTGGCCAGGGCAACGTCGCCATCCGCCAGGGCTCCCTGGTGCACGCCGAGGCACGGGCCGCAGCCCGAGTTCATCACTACTGCTCCGGCTTCCATAAGTGTCAGGAGGGTTCCTTCCTTGAGCGCCTGGCGGTAGATGCGCGCCGAGGCCGGGAATACCAGCATGCGCACATTGCGGGCCACTTTTTTCCCTTCCAGGATTTGGGCGGCAATCCGAATGTCATCGAGACGTCCATTGGTACAGGAGCCGATCACGATCTGGTTGACCTGCTTTCCAGCAACCTCCTGGATAGACTTGACGTTGTCCACCGTGTGGGGACAGGCAAGCTGCGGGTCCAGGATTGAGGCGTCGATTTCAATCACTTTATCGTAAACGGCATCTGCGTCCGGGCGCAGGACTTCGACAGTGCCTTCTACTCCCGCTTCCTCATGCAAATAACGCACGGTTTCCGCGTCCGTCGGGACGATCCCGGAGGTTGCACCGGCTTCCACCGCCATGTTACAGATCGTCAGACGCCCGGAGGTTGATATTCCTTCGATCGCCGGACCGTGGAACTCGATGACCTTGAAATTGGCCCCCTGGGCGGAGATCCGGCCAATCAGGTGGAGGATCAGGTCCTTGGGCAAGACGTATGGCTGCAGGTGCCCGTGCACCTCCACTTTGATCGTCCCGGGGACCTCAACATTGAGGATTCGCCCCAGGGTCCAGACGGAAGCCATTTCCGTAGCCCCGATGCCGAACGAAAAGGCTCCCAGGGCGCCGTGGCTGGTGGTGTGGCTGTCTGTGCCAACCACAACCTGCCCGGGAAGGATATAGCCATTTTCCGGCAGGATCTGATGGCAAATGCCACCTTCATCCCCGCGGATATCATGGAATTTTTTGATCCCTTGTTGGGCAACAAATTCACGGACCTTCTTTTGATTCGTGGCGGTCTTGGCGCTTTCCGCCGGCACCCGGTGATCGAAGATCAGGACAATCCTGTCGGGGTCCCAGACCCTAGCCTGCAGGCCGGTACCCTGGTAAATCTCCTGGAACTGGTTGATCACCAGAGCCCCGTTTTCATGCGACATCGCCAAATCGACCCGTGGTTCCAGGACATCCCCTGCCTTCACGTGAGGTTGATCGGTCGCCCTGGCCAGGATCTTCTCTACCACTGTCATTCCCATACATCTCTCCTTGGATTTGGAGTGTGAACTTTAGTGTGCTAAACTGCCCAAGCTGACAGCCCCTGGAGGCTGCTTCGCGAAGCCTGCACTCCATCAAATCACAAATTTTTCTTTCAGCACCTTCATTTCCTCAGCGCTGTACCCCAACTCACCCAGGATGACCTGGGTATTCTCCGAAAGTCTGGGCGGAGGCATCTCGATCTGTGCCGGTGTCTTGGAGAATTTGGCGGTCATGTTGAAAATCTTGATATTCCCAATGCCGGGTTGTTTCACATCGGCGATCACCTGGCGGTACCTGGCCTGCTCGGAGGCCAGGGCGGCCTCCAGGCTGACCACGTCACCTGAGGGGATACCCCTAGCATTGAGCACTTCCACCCAATGGATGGTGGTATTCTGAGTCAGCTTGACCTCCAGCAGCGGTGTGAGCAGGGAGCGATTGCTCTTGCGGGTATCGCGCTCCTGGAATCGCGGGTCGGTCTTCAGCCCGGGAAGATCCAATTCGTCAACGAGGTCCTCCCACTGCTGCTGCTGATTGGCGGCAATATTGATGTAGCCGTCCAGCGTCTTGAACATGCCCGAGGGGGCGGCTGTGAAGTTGTCATTGCCCAGCAAGACCGGCTGTTGACCACCGATCAGCAGGTTGGCAGCCACCCAGCCCATCAGCGGCATGATCGAGTCCAGCAAGGCAATATCGATGAATTGGCCCTCGCCGGTGTGCTCGCGGTAGTACAGGGCTGCCATGATGGCAAAGGCGGCATTCATCCCGCCGACCGTGTCGCAGACCGGGAAACCACACCTCAGCGGGTTGAGGCGCTCGTCACCGTTGACAGCCATCACACCCGACAGGCCCTGGATGATCTGGTCGTAGGCCGGCTTGAAGGCGTCCGGTCCGGTCTGGCCGAAGCCAGAGATGGCACAGTAGATAATCTTGGGATTGATTTCGCATAATTCTTCATAGGAGAACCCCAGCCGGGCCATCACGCCTGGACGGAAGTTTTCCACCACCACGTCGGCGGTCTTAACAAGCTTGCGGAAGATCTTTTTGCCTTCTTCATCCTTCATGTTGAGGGTCAGGGATCTTTTGTTGGCATTCTGGGCCAGGAAGCTGGTGCCTAGCAGTTCCTTGTTGTACTTGGGCACGTTGCCCAGCTTGCGGGCAAGATCTCCGCCATCGGGGTTCTCAATCTTGATAACGTCCGCGCCCAGCAGGGCGAGGTGCAACGTGGCGAACGGTCCCGAGAGCACATTGGTCATGTCAAGAACGCGGATCCCTTCCAGTAATTTCATGCACTACCTCCTCCTGCATGTCCCTGGAAATCCACGATTGAGCCGGATTTCAAAATGAAGCCGGGCAGTTCACGGTCGAAGTATCTGCCAACCTGGCGGGCCACCTTGAGCAGCATATCAAGTTGGATGTCCTTGCGCAGTTCCATGCGTTGTAACGAGTGGACCAGATCCTCGGTGCAGATGTTCCCGGCCGGTAGTTTGGTGAACGGGCAGCCGCCCAGTCCGCCGAAAGCGGACTCGAAATATGTCACACCGCTCTTCAGCGCTGCGTAGCAGTTGGTCAGTCCGAGCCCGTAGGTGTTGTGAAAGTGGCAGGCCAGTTCCACCGACGGGTCCAACGCCCGGATGGCGCTGTACAGGTCCTCGACCTGCTGCGGCTGGGCGTGACCGGCCGTGTCGGCCAGGCTAACGTTGCGGATACCGGCATTCAGGTATGCCTTGACGATGGATAGTACCTTCTCCCGGTCAATCGGACCCTCGTACCCGCAGCCAAACGCCGACTGAACCGAAGCCTGGACTATTTTCCCGGCGGCCATGGCCTCCTTCGCCATCGGGACAATGCGCCGGAGGGCCTCGGCGGTGGTCATGCCTGTGTTCTTCTGGCTGTGGGTCTCGCTGGCCGAGACTCCCAGGCAGAACATCTCCACCCCGCAGGCCATGCCACGCTCCAGTCCCTTCTCATTCAGGACCAGACCGGAGAAGGTAACCCCGGCAGTTTTTTCCCCAATATAGTGCTGGAAAAGGGCGTCGGTATCGGCCATTTGCGGGACCTTCTCGGGGTTGACGAACGACCCGAGCTGGATGATATCGATACCTGCCGCGCACAGACCATCGATCCAGCTGATCTTCTCTGCCAGCGGGACGACCGTCTTCTCAACCTGCAGACCGTCGCGCGGTCCGACTTCGTGGATGATAATCTTGTGCATAAGTAACTGCGATTAGTCGCCTTACAACTTTGCCGCGATGGCCTCGCCGATTTCAAGCGTAGTATTCGACCCGCCCATATCGTAAGTTCTGACTTTGCCTTCCTTGATCACTTCCGCCACGGCTTTTTCAACTTCGGCGCCCTTCTGTTCCTCCCCCAGCCAGTCGAGCATCATCTTGGCAGCCAGGATGGAGGCGATCGGATTCACCTTGTACTGGCCGGCATATTTGGGTGCCGATCCGTGGCTTGGCTCAAAGACTGCCAGCTTGTCACCGATATTCCCGGAGCATCCAAAACCAAGGCCTCCCACCATTTGCGCACACAGGTCAGAGATAATATCTCCATACAGATTGGGCGCCACCAATACGTCATAGTTATGAGGATTCTTCAAGAGCCACATGCAGATGGCGTCCACGTTCGCTTCATCCATCTGTATCTCGGGATACTCCCTGGCGATTTCCCTGGCGATGTCCAGGAACAGGCCATCGGTGGCGCGTACCACGTTGGCTTTATGCACCACGGTCACTTTCTTGCGGCCGAATTTCCTGGCGAAATCGAAAGCCGCCCGCAGGATGCGTTCGCACCCCTTCCGCGTATTCACCTTGACCGAGATGGCGTATTGGTCTCCAGGCAGATCCTTGAAAGGAGCAAAGGGCTTCGATTCCTGGGCCAGGACCGCAGCCACATTGGCGGGTACCGGGTTGAATTCCACTCCGGCATACAGGTCTTCCGTGTTCTCGCGAAATACCACCAGGTCAATGCCTTCTTTGTAATTCAATGGGTTGCGCGGGTAACCCTTGCATGGGCGCAGGCAAACATAGAGGTCAAAGAGCTGGCGCATCCGCACGATGGGTGAACGATAGATCAGACCTTTGCCTTTTAATTCCGGGATTAATTCCGCCTCGGCTGTCTTGACCGGTTTGGAGGTGATGGCGCCGAACATGGCGGCGTCAACCTTCTTCAGCAGCTCGATGGTGCGGGATGGGAATGCATCGCCTTCCTTGCACCAGAAATCCCAGCCAATATCGCCATGGATGTACTCGGCATTTAAATCGATCTTGTCCAGCACAATTTTCGTCGCCTCGAGCACATCCACCCCCACCCCATCCCCCGGAAGCCAGGCGATCCGATATTTGCCTTCTGTTTTAGGTAACTTTTCGTTCATGGTTTGCTCCTGATCGGGTTGGATATAGCAAGTCTTTGAGTTCGTCGAAAACCCATTGTAACAAAGAGGAGATTGAGGCAAAAGTGACAGATGTCATTCACAAAGAGTACCTGTAACATCTGAAGTGAATTGAGCCTGCAGGGTACTCCGTAAAGGTGTGAACCTCAATGTCGAAGCGGAGCGATTGGGCCATGCCCGACTAAAAAAAATGCCTCCCAGCTGTCTTCGGGAAGCATATGTTCTTGGTTCAAGTATTCAGCATATGGTCGTGCAGGCTGCCACCTGGACAGGTTCACATTTTGCGGACGTCCATTATCTTAATCACGACGGGCTTGAGGGCTTCCACCACTTTATTCTTGGGGAGATCCTGCACCTTCATGGTCATCTCCCAGATTTCCTCCGGGGTCTCAGAGACTTCGTCGAATCCCAGGCCGACGATGTTCCCGCCGGCTTTGGAAATCGCATGGCTGACTTTGGCAAAGGTCCCTTTGGCGCCGGAGATGGATGCAGACACACGCACGCCCGGCCGCATCCCTCCAAACAGTGAGATGAACACTTTGAAGAGATCGGTCTCCGTAATGATGCCGACCAGCGCTTTTTCGCGCAAGACGGGCAGACCGCCGATTTTCTTCTCGACCATGATGCAGGCTGCTTCTTCAACCGGCGTATCCTCGGTAACGGTGATGACCTTGCGGGTCATTACTTTATCCACCTTAAGCTTCGCCAGAAGCGCATGCATTTCCCAGACATTCAATGTGGTCGCAGGAGAAGGTGAGGCGTATAGGAGATCTCCCTCCGAGACGATGCCGACCATCTTGCCGCGCGGATCGAGCACCGGCAGGCGATGGACTTTTTTTTCGTGCATCAAATTCAATGCGTCTGACACAGACATGTCGGTTGTGATGGTGATGGGTTTCTTGGTCATTTTTTGTTTGACTAGCATGGGTTCCTCCTTATCTTAAATAAAGGCATTGGGAATAGTATATCATAAAGAAAAAAGTCCCCTCAATATAAAAGGACGAGAGGTACCAGCTCATCCAAACGGTGAGCAACTTCTCCCGGCGACCTTGCATTTCCACGATTTGGACGGCGATAGACGCGGAACTCAAAATATGAAGATTTCGCTTGCCATGTGGGTTGCCTGAGATGATAATAGGCTAAAAGTAGAGGCAACCTGGTGAACATGAAATACAGGGAGGCGCGTAATAAACCCTCAAATCTCCCCTAATGGCTTGCCATTTTGACTGCCTTACAATACTTGCAGTGGCGTTAAAATGAAATCCATTCTCAAAAAACTTCAGTTAATCCTGTTCCATTACCGTTACGGATCGATCCATGCAGAATAAATCACGGGCGACCAATCCAGTCTGGGGATTTCTTTCCGGCTTGACCGCGGCTGCCATCTGGGGCGGCATGTACGTGGTCAGCAAGGTGGTCATGGCAGTCATCCCCCCCTTCTCGCTCATCGTCACGCGCCTGGCCTTGGGCATCCTGACCCTGGCCATCATTGTCGTGGTCCGCAAGGGCTGGAAGGTGAGCCATCGGCAGTTCTGGCAGATTTTTGGCGTGGGGTTGGTGGGGTATGGCATCTCTCTTGGCTTTCAATTTGTCGGCACGAACCTTTCCACGGCGGCCAACGGCTCGCTGGTCACCTCGACCACCCCGGCCTTCGTCCTGTTGTTTGCCGCCCTGCTGCTGGCTGAAAGGATCACCCTCAGGCGCTTGTTGGCCCTGTTGATCGCCACGGCCGGTGTGGTGGCGGTCATCGACCCGCGTAATGCAGCCATCTCTCCTTCCTTCTTTTGGGGCAACATTTGCCTGGTGGCCGCGGCTTTGACCTGGGCACTGTACTCGGTCCTCATCCGCAAAGTCACCCGGGACACCAATGTCCTGACGACCACCCTGATCGCCTTCATAGGCGGCCTGCCGGTCTGCCTGCCGCTCAGCGGTTGGGAAGCGTTGAAAGGGCATTTTGGGACCATCAGCCTGGGAGTGGTGGGCGGCGTCCTGTTCATTGGCATCATCTCCACCGCCCTGGCAATGGTCCTGTGGAATAACGCTTTTGCCGTGCTGGACGCCGGAGCTGCCTCGCTGACTTTTTTCGCCCAACCAGTGGTCGGGACCCTGCTCAGCGTGCTCTTTTTGAACGAGCACATCACACCCCTGTTCGTCATTGGTGGTGTGCTGATCGGGATCGCCCTGCTCGTCTCCAGCAAAGCCTGACGCGGTTCGGTCCCCGTTCCATATATAAACTAAAAATAATCCTTTGATTGTTTTGTAGTTCTATCAAGCCACAAAGCGTGCCAGCCTGCCGCCGATCAGGTGCAGGTGGAGATGGAAGACCGTCTGCCCGGCATGCGCGCCGATGTTGATGATCAGCCGGTAGCCGCGTTCCGCCAACCCTTCCTGCTTTGCGAGTTCTTTTGCCACCAACACCATGTGGCCTACCAGAGGCTCATCCTCTGGTTCCAGTTCGTTTACCGAATCAATATGCCGGTTGGTAACGATGAGAATGTGCGTGGAGGCGATGGGGTGAATATCACGGAAAGCCGTGACCAGATCGTCGCGGTGGAGGATTTTGGCGGGAGATTCGCCGGAGATGATTTTACAGAAGATGCACGACATAATTGTTTTTCTAGGAGTGACCCACTGCGGCGCCCTTACGGAATCGGACCATATTTCGATGCGCAGACGATATCATAATACTCCAGTTCCGTCGCTTTATTTTGTTCGGCGTAAGTGGCGGCTTCCTGTCCGGCCTGGATCACCTCGTTAATATGGACAATGGCGTCCGTGTCCCAGTAACGCGGCAGGACCATCAACGGGTCGAGCACCGGGCCTTCCGGGATCCAGGTGGGGCGCCGCGGATCGGGTATATCCGCCAAGGGAACCCAGTCGAACATCACCGGGCCGCGCGGGTTGGTAGTAAATCCCAACTTGTAGCCCAAGCTGCGAGCCACCTCCACAGCATGCGGTGTGAACCCGCCGCCCGGCCAGATAACGGCAATGGGGTTCTTATGGAAGTGCTCCTGAAAGGCCTCAATCGGCTTTTTCAACTCCTGCATGATGTAATCATCAGTTGAATTTGAATCGATGGGGAAATGCTGGAAACCATGCGCCTGATGATCCACCCAGCCCTCGTTCTCCAAGTCCACCTGCTGCTGCCAGAGATCCGCACTGCTCAAGTCGGTGCTGATCCAGGCATTGACCACCGGCCAGCCCCACTTCTCCCAATATTCGCGGAACCAGGTATCAAAATAGATGGCTGTCCTGCGATCATCCACCACCAGCAGGACGGAGCGTTCCGGAATTTTTGCATTGGTTTCCATGAAATCAAGCAGTTGAGTAGTTATGATGGCCTGGAATCCTTTATCATAGAGAGCATTCATTAACTGGCGGAAATTATATTCGGATATTTGATCGGGGCTGGCAATTGCCTCTCGTGTAATGGAGTGGAACATGATGGTCATCACCACTGTCCCCGGCGCGCTGTTTGCCGAAGACCACTTGTCTTGCAGGTAATGGCAAACATCTGGAATATAAGGATGCGGCGAACCGAACGGGGTCAGGCTGTCGTTCTGGTACGGTACGGGCAGAGTCGGCGGTATGCGCGGTGTGGAGGTGGGAGTAGCTGTAGGCGTTGCGGTTGGAACCGGGGAACTGGTTGTCGTTTCAGTTGGGATTGGGGAACTGGTCACCGTTTCAGCGGGGGGGAACAACGCCTTGGCAGGGACACAGGCAGCCAGGGTTGCGGCCAGCAGGATCAAAGTCCATAGAATATGCACAAGGTACCGGTAAGAAGTCATGGGTCGAATTCTACCCGAAAAGAACCTTGCGAAGGTTTTGAACCTTCGCAAGGTTACAGGTTACTCGTTGCTCTCGCCTTTAATGAAGGCTTCGGTCTTTTCGCGGCAGATATCGTCCCTGAACTGTTTGGGCGGAGTCTTGAAGAAATAGGACGAGGGTCCGACGATCGGGCCGGAAAGGCCGCGGTCGAGAGCCAGTTTGGCACAGCGAACGGCATCGATAACCACGCCGGCCGAGTTGGGGCTGTCCCACACTTCCAGTTTTACCTCCACATTGAGCGGCACATCACCGAAGGTGGTGCCTTCCATGCGGATATAGCACCACTTGCGGTCGGTTAGCCACGGCACGTGGTCCGAGGGTCCAACATGGACGTTATCGGGGTCCAGTTTGTAAGGGATCATGCTGGTCACGGCGCCGGTCTTGGAGATTTTCTTGGATTCGAGCCGCTCGCGCTCCAGCATATTCAGGAAGTCCGTGTTGCCGCCAAAATTGAGCTGGTAAGTGCGGTCAATGCGCACGCCGCGGTCCACGAACAAGCTGGTCAGGACCCTGTGCAGGATTGTAGCGCCAACCTGGGACTTGATATCGTCGCCCAGGATGGGCAGACCGGCATCCTTGAAGCGTTTGCCCCAGTACTCGGACGAGGAAATGAACACCGGGATGCAGTTGACGAAGGCGCAGCCTGCTTCGAGGATTTGCTCAACGTACCACTTGGTGGCCATCTCCGAGCCCACCGGCAGGTACGATATCACCACGTCGGTTTTGGTATCTTTGAGCAGTTTGACAATGTCGGCAGTCGGGCCGGGGGCCTTGGTAATGACCTGCGAGAGATACTTGCCCAAGCCGTCGTGGGTCATGCCACGCACGACCGGCACGTTCAGCATGGGTACCTCACAGAATTTGTAAGTGTTGTTCGGTTCGGCGAAGATCGCTTCAGAAAGATCCTTGCCCACTTTGGTCACGTTGATGTCAATTCCCAATGTGAACTCAATGTCGCGGATGTGGTACCCGCCCAGGTTGACGTGCATCAAGCCGGGTACGGTTGCATCCTCGGGTGTGTTCTTGTAAAACTCGATACCCTGGACAAGCGAAGAGGCGCAGTTCCCTACGCCGATAATCGCCACACGGACTTTCTTTTCGCTCATGGTTTCTCCTTAGTATTTGATGTAAAATCTTGCGATTGTTGCTATAATCGCATCACTTATGGGCTCAGAATCAACTTTACCCGTTATCGAACACAACCGGCGTCTGGAATGTCTCCTCGAGATCAGCCGCACCCTCAGCGCCTCGCTGGAACTGGAACCATTTCTGCACTCGCTTATTTCCTCCGCCGCCGAACTGACCAATTGTGAGCTGGCGTCCATCCTCGAACTGGATGAAGGCGGAGATCAGTTGCATTTCCTGGCGCTGCCCCCACTCCACCGGGAGTCGTTGAAGACGGTCAAAGTACCGCTGCAGACCAGCGTGGCCGGGTGGGCTTTCCAGAACAGGCAACCGGTTATCGTCCCGGATGTGGCAGTAGAACCTCGTCACTTCAAAGGCGCCGACCAGGTCGCGGACTTCATCACACGCTCGCTCATGGCAGTTCCCATCGTCTATCGTGGGGAAACGCTCGGCGTGCTGGAAGTGGTCAACAAGGCCGGACAGCCCCATTATACCGAAGAAGACCTCACAATACTGGAAACACTTGCCTCGCAAGCCGCGCTTGCCATCCAGAATTCCCGCCTGATGAGCAAGGTGCAGCACTCCCGGGATCAAATGACCCAGCTTGACCGCATGAAGAGCGATTTCATCGCCATCGCCTCCCACGAACTGCGCACCCCGCTCGGCCTCATTCTCGGACATGCCACCTTCCTGCGCGAGGTCAGCCAGCCCGATCTCCGCCCTCAACTGGATATCGTCGTCCAAAGCGCCATGCGGTTGAAAGAGATCATTGACGACATCGCCAAGATGGACAACGTCCAGCGCGGCACAGCCAGCCTCCGTGCCCGCTCGATCTCCATCAAACGCCTCGTCGAAGAAGTACTGGTTTCTTTCCAACTGGAGGCAAAAGAAAAAGGTCTCACCTTGCGCACCGATACCGGCCAGGAGGACCTGCAGGTGGAAGGCGATTCATCCAAGATCACTATCGCTCTCAGCAACGTGGTCAAGAACGCCGTTACCTTCACCAATCCGGGTGGACACATTTTCATCGTTGCCGGGTCGATTCCCGGGTATGTCAAGATCTCGGTCATTGACGACGGTATTGGAATCCCGTCCAAAGACCTGCCGCACATTTTCGAACGCTTCTACCAGGTCGAATCGCATCTCACCCGCAAACACGGCGGCATGGGACTGGGTTTATCCGTCTCCAAAATGATGGTTGAAATGCACGGCGGGCGCATCTGGGTCGAGAGCGAGGAAGGCAGGGGCAGTAATTTTACTATCCTCCTGCCCATCAATTCCACTCAGGCCGGCGCCGCCAGCCAGGTCCCCACCTCCTGAAAAAAAAATGAACCCCACCTTCGTTTTCGCCGGGCACCTGCACCGTGACTACCTGCTGCCACCGCAAGGCCGCCCCTTGATGGACGTGCCGGGAGGCAACTTGCTATATGCCGCCGCCGGGCTGGGAGTCTGGCTTCATACCGAAAAGAGAATCACTACGGAAAGCGGCGTTGGCTTGCTGGCACGCGTCGGCGAGGACTATCCCCGGGAATGGCTGCGTTCCTTTGAGAAACGCGACTGGGACTCGCGTGGCATCCACATCCTGGCTGAAGCCCTCGACCTGCGTTATTTCCAGGCGGTTCTCGAAAGCCAGGAAGTCCAGAACAACAACCCAGTGGCGCACTTCACCCGGCTTGGCTTGCCTTTCCCCAGGTCCCTGCTTGGCTACCAGCCGCCCGCCGATACCATCGATGACCGCCAGACACCCCACCCCGCCTCGCCGCGTCCAAAAGACATCCCGCCAGATTATCTGTACGCCCGCGCCGTACACCTCTGTCCGCTGGATTACCTGACCGGTAGCTGTCTGACCTCCGCCTTCAGGGAGGCCTCCGTCACCACCGTGACCCTCGATCCATCTGCCGCTTATATGACCGCTGCAACCCTCGAAGATGTGCGCGTTCTATTGCATGGGCTGACGGCCTTCCTGCCCTCCGAAGAAGAACTGCGGGCCCTCTTCTGGGGCCGCACCGACGACTTGTGGCAAATGGCTGAAACCTTGGGCGAGTCTGGCTGCGAGTTCATCATCGTCAAACGCGGCGCCCGCGGCCAGATGCTCTACGATTCTGTTTCCAGGAAAAAATGGGAGGTCCCGGCTTTCCCAGCCCACCTGACCGATGCCACTGGCGCGGGCGATTCCTTCTGCGGCGGTTTCCTGGCCGGTTATCAGAAGACCTATGACCCCCTGCGCGGCGTGCTGTATGGCAGTGTCTCAGCCTCGCTGACCATCGAAGGCAGCGGGGCATTCCATGCCCTGGAGGCCCTGCCCGGTCTGGCCCAGAGGCGGCTTGATTCCCTGACCGGGTTGGTGCGACAAATATGACTCTATGGACGACTTAACGACTCGTGTACTCGACCTGGCGCTTGCCATCCAGCAGATTCCCGCCCCCACCTTCCACGAAGCGGAGCGGGCCAAATTCGTACGCCTCCGCTTCGCTGGCGAGGGCTTGGCAGACGTGGGAACGGACAGCGCCGGCAATGTCTACGCCCGGCTGGCCGGCTCCGGGTTGGAAAAGGCGTTGGTCGTCAGTGCTCACCTGGATACTGTTTTCCCGTCCGGCGTTGATCTGCATTTTGAGCGCGAGCCGGAGCGCATCCTTGCCCCCGGCATTGGTGATAATTCCCTGGGTGTGGCTGGGTTGTTTGGCTTGGTCTGGGCGCTGTGTGCGCGCGGCCTGGCTCTGCCCGGCGACCTGTGGCTGGTGGCCAATGTCTGCGAGGAGGGGCTAGGGGATCTGCGCGGCATCCGGGCGGTCGTGGATCATTTCGGGCGCCGCCCACTGGCATACATTGTCCTCGAAGGTATGGCGCTGGGGCAGGTCTACCATTGTGGGCTGGGCGTGCGCCGCTATCGCATCACTGTCCGCACCTCGGGCGGCCACTCGTGGATCGATTATGGCCAGCCCTCAGCCATCCACGAACTGACAGCGCTCTCAACCCGCATCGTTGCAATGGAACTGCCGCGCACGCCGCGCTCCACCCTCAACATCGGTGTCATCTCCGGCGGGTCGTCGGTCAATACCATCGCCGCCGAAGCCATGCTGGAACTAGACCTGCGCTCCGAGAGCGCCGGGACGCTGGAGGTGCTGGCCGGTCAGGTGGAACAAATGGTCCACGCCGCCCGGAAGCCGGGCGTGACTGTTGAAATAGAAATGATCGGCCAGCGGCCCTCGGGCGGGCTCCCGGCGGAGCATCCGCTGGTGAGACAAGCCCAGAACTGCCTGCGTGCGGCCGGCATCGAACCGCATCTGAACACCGGTTCCACCGACGCCAACCTGCCGCTCAGCCTCGGCCTACCATCCGTAACCATCGGCCTGACCACCGGAGGCCGGGCGCACACCGTGCAGGAATTCATTAACCTCCCCCCGCTGGAAAAAGGGCTGGAACAGGTGCTCTGTCTGGTGGGCAGGGTCTGGGAAATATCGTAGAATTAAGGTAAAGCCCCTCGCGGGGCTTATTATTTGCTTTCCTGAAGACGTTACGAATCCTTTTCCTCTATAATTTTTAGAAACGCTTCCACCACCCTTGGGTCATACATTTTATTGGAATTTTGTTTCAATTCCTTGATTATCTTTTCGCTACTGTACGGTTCCTTATATGGACGCTTATCACGCATGGCGGAATAGGAATCGACAACACTGATAATCCGGGCACCAAGAGGGATCTCCTCCCCTTTTTTTCCATGTGGATATCCCAAGCCATCGTATCGTTCATGGCTGTGCTCGATCATTGGGGAAACATTCGTCAGTTTCTTTATGGGGGCAATTAAATCTGCTCCGAGCGATGGATGCGTATGAACGACCTTCCATTCCTCTTCGTTTAATTTAGTTGGTTTTTGCAGGATGGTGTCCGGGATCCCAATTTTACCGATATCGTGGAGCAAACCACCCAAATATATTTCATCAACTTCGGTAGTTGTACAGCCCAGAGCACGCGCTGTCTTGGCGGCCCAGTTGGCGATCTGCTGGCTGTGAGTATTGGTATAGGTATCGCGAATATCGATTGCATTCGCCAGGGCAGTTATGGATTGTACGAATGAAGCTCTGAGCTCATCATATAGACGAGCGTTCTCGATCGCGACCGCAGTTTGGTTGGCAAGGGTTGAAAAGATCAATTGCTCATCCTGGGTATATGGTTGAGAAGAAAGTTTTTTGCCTAACACAAGGATTCCAATCAATTCTCCCTTGGAAATTAACGGAAGAAATATTTCGGGATTGAACTTTTCCAGTTCATCCTTCTCTTCCTTCCACATTGATTTAAATATTGGCACCAGTGATAAATCGCGATTCAAAAGTGGCTGCTTTTGCCTGGACATCCAGGTAACGATAGGGTGATCAACTCGGAACCCTATGGGGAAGTGTTTTTTTTCAGCATCTTCTGCAATGACTCGAAAATCCCCGCTTTCAAAATGTTTAATGAGAATAGCTCCATGCTCTATATGCAATGTATTCCTGACTTCGGACAAAATTATCCGAGTGATTTTCTCAATGTCTAGAAGTGAAGTTGCCGACTGGCTGAGCCGCTCGAGCATCAACTCAGCGTTATATTTATCCCGATAGAAAATCCGGTCGATCCAGGTCTGGGCCAGATTGCGAAGAGGAGAAAGCAGGATGGCACTCAAAGCTCCCACGAGGATCGATACAATAAAGACCGTTTTTCCAGTTAATAACTGGAAGGCATTCAATACCAGGGAAATGCTTAAAAAATAAATAATGCTGAAGAGTGCTGTGGTGATTGAATACAATAACCCTAAGCGTAGGACCACACGAATATCCAACAACTGATGGCGCAGGATTGCATAAGCGATCAGGAGTGCCGTCACGCCATTTAACGCGATATCAATGGGGTATTTCCCTACTGGCGTAAAATTTGTCAACGTTGCCAATATCGTGATGGATAATCCAATCATGAGATATCGGATCCGCTCACGGTGTTGGGTATCACGAGTTCTGATAAATCCCTGAATCAGGTCATTCAAACAAACCAGGATCAATAAATACCCGGGAACAGCCACCAGGAAAAAATAATGACCGAACTGATAATGAAGCCCCCCTGCCTGATCCAGGGAAGCAGATTGAATCATCACACTGGTAAAGAGCGTAATAAGGATACCCAGAATTCCATAAGCGATCGTATAGGGCGCCCATTTGCGTCGAAAACCGAACAAGGTTTGAACAAAGAAGAACATGGCCACCGACGTCATAATCGGCGAGGAGCTCATCACCTTGAACCAGGTAAATACATTCCCAAAACCTGAAACTGTTAGGAAAGCACTTATTGACCATACCGACATGGCCAATAAGTAGAGAGCAAAGATTCTCCTCAAGCGATTGAGAGGCTTGGAAATTATCACCAACGTAAAAATAGCCCCATAAAGTATCGTAGCGATGATTGTTATCAGCGTGCTGGTATTCCAATACATTTATTAATCTGGTTGCTTTGTAACGCCAACCAATTTCATCAGAACATCATCGGCTGGTTTCATGTGGGGAGGTTTCAAGTGAGCAAGATCAGCCCCAGCCTCCACTTTTGATTTCATATAGGCAGCAAAAGAACCACCCGGCAGGAGTGAGACAATAACGGGTTCAGCATTCAGGATTTCCTTCATATCGTTATAATCTGAATAACGGGCAGAGAAGGATTGGCGAATCATCTCCCGCACTTTTTCTTCAGGAATACTTCCTGGCCGGGTCAGTTCAATATATAGGTGAAGGGCGGGATAAGCCCCAGTTGTCTCTTTTATTGCCACCCAGTCATCGTACTCCAGTTTGGTCGCCTCAATCGTTTTCCAGATGTCTCTTTCTGTAAACCTGATAAAACTTCCCAGGTCGATGATGTCGTCTGAACGTGAGAAAAACTTCATTTGAGGCAGTTCCGAGCCGACCTCCTCGTCTCCATTGGCGATCACTTCAAAAAAATCACCTATCCGGTACCGTACCAGCACTCCGCCATTGAAGTTGGATAACACCAATTCATAGAGACCCAGATCCAACTCATCATATAGCAGGGTTTTAGGTTGATAGGAAGGATCATCCTTATTTCTTTGGAATTCATCCATGGGGATGAATTCCAGGAAGGCATTATCGGGGAAAAATACCATCCCTTTGTAATTCCATGACTGCAATGCCATATTGCCCGCTTCTGTGCAAGAAAAACCTTCGAGCGGTTTCCTCCCCCAGTAATATTCAATCCGATCTTTATACATTTCAGTATCTGTACCGCCAGTAATGATCCCTTTGAGATGCCAGATGTCTTTGGGCAGAATATCGCGTCTCTGGATCTTTGAGATCACCACAGCCTTCAGGAGCCTCCACAAGGTGGCGGGGTTTAGGAGGGCTTTCGAGGGTGTTGAACTACTGGATTGTTGTCCAAACTGCTGTCCCATCCTGGCCAGGACAACCGATAAACCTAAAAAATAATCCAGACCCTCACTCATGGCGAGTTTAAAGCCAGTGGCAACCCGCTCACCATATGGCATCTTTTCTCCATCATCAAGATTAGGCAGGAAGACCACCTCGAGGTTTTCTTGAACGGAACGGCTTAGGTAACCAGATATATATGGAGGAGGCGCCGTAGCCATTAAGAACTTGTCGTTCCGTTCCAGTTTTACATCTCCTGGCTGGGAACAAGAGCTCATGATCATCGCAGCAATACCTGGATCGCTCAGACGGTCATACATGGTTCTTGTATAGGGTATCCATTTCGGTCCAAGTTCAGAGGTTCGTCCAGAAGTCCGAGCCCAGACATATGGTTTCTCCGGGAGATCTTCGTCTTTCTTTTCCTTTAAAAAATCTGAATAATCAACATATTTCGTAAGAGGAGTTACCTGTCGAAATTCCTCCAGGCTGGTTGGTATTTTTCCCCCCATGAGTGTCCTACCGATCTTTGAAGAACCGAGCAGGGTGATCTGTTCAAGCATAAGCCTGTTCTGGATATCCCTGAATTCCTTTCGGCTTAGGCTGAGATACCCGCAATGTTTTCTCCATAATTCATCTTTCCTGCCCTCTTCGATCAATTTATATGAGTTATTCATGCTGCAACCTCCACTATTTTTCGGCTTTTATCAGCAAGGGCGCTGGGACCCAGAAGAATCGGGATTTGAGTTTCTGGATCACAACATTACGGAATCCGCAATTCGTCAAAACGAGGCTCCAATCATCCTTGGAAAGAACATTGGATACTGCGCTTGCTTCTGCCCATGCCCGGGATTTATTTTCGACCAGAAAGAAATAGCTAAAAGCGATGATCCGCAGGAGGAACTTCACTCCTGGAAATTTCCATATATTAGAACCCCCCACATCTCCAATTGTGAGTTTTCCTCCGCTTCGCAGGATCCGATAAGATTCAAGGATCAATTCTTTAACATCCATATGATGGGTTGCCAGGCCGCAAATAACCTGGGAAAAACCGGAATTTGCATAGGGCATCTCCATTGCCGAGGCACATACCAGGTTCTGGTTCGCATGACTGTTTTGGTCCCCCAATCGACTCTTGGCACGCATGAGCATGGACATGGTGATATCCAGGCCATGGATCTGGTTGCAAGGATGTCCGGCTTTTTCAAGAAGGGATGGAATAACGCCTGTACCGGTGGCAACATCCAAAATGATGTCTTGCGGTTCTATGGGCGTTGATGCAATTATAAAATTAACGAATCCATAATAACTCCACCCCCAGAAACGGTTCAATTCCGAATCAACAACCTGCTCATACCTGGGTGCCATTTCGGAAAAAGCTTCGATGATGTTTGTTTTATCTTCCATAGGAGAATTTTGGCAAAATGCTAAATATATATTTTCCTGCCCAATCATACCGTGAATTCGAGAAATGTGAAATGGTGATAAAAGAACAACGGATTGGCAACTGGTTTTGTGGTTTTCCAATCCGTCAGGAAATCATTTTTACCCCCTTATTTACTAACATCACGCTATCAATTCGGTTATTAAAAGGAAAAATAACCGTTCTCTATGAAACTCGAAGAGAACGGTTACAATGCTGGCGGGGATAGGTCTAGCGAACAAATCGTTCTCTATTTGAGCAATAGAACAAGACCGATCAACACTCCAATTGTCCCGATTAGTAAACCGACCTTGGGAAACAGCAAGTTATCTAGGAATTTTGTGTTCCTTTTTACTTCCCTCACAAGGGAATCAATGGGATCATAATTCTCTGACATATTAATTCTCCTTTCCTTTATTCGCAGTATAAGGGAAAGGAAGAGTTTTGACATTTACAGATTTGTTAGAAGAGAATAGTATGGAAATAATTGCCCCCATATGTGGGGGTACTAATGATGCCAACCCCCATCTGTAAAAATTGATAGGACGAATCCCAGAAGAAGGAAAAGATCAGCAAAGAATATCAGCCATCCCAGGTGGTTGACCGCGCCAGTCACAACCCCAAGAAGATCGATCACCACCAGTAGACAAAAGGTGGTCAACATGCCATAGGTCACCAGCCGGCGAACTTCCGGATATTTAATATCCTTTGCCAGCCATACAATGACGGCCAAGCCAATTGCACAGGCACCGGAAATGCGGGTGTTCAGTATCCCGGTGATATTCGTATCCCGACCCAGGAGCAACAGACTAAAGACCGGGGCGAGGACAAAAAAAGAACCATTAATAAATGATAGGATCGCAGCTATCGAAGCAACTGTTTTATATTTCATAATTACCTTTGGCTAAGTTACTTTTCTCTCAGGATCTGCTTTGCCACCTTCTGCGCGCCGGTCATCACGTTCAGCACCCCGCCGGTGCTCTCGCTCTGGGCACCGATGAACCATAAGTTCTCGATGGGCGTCTTGTGAGCCGGAGGCTTGTTGCCGATGACCGGCGGCACGCCTCCGAAGGAGTGGTGTTTCAGGTGGGTACGCTGACGGTAGTCCTCCGGGGTGAGCACCAGGCGGGTCTGGGTATGCGCCCGCAGACCAGGGATGTGGGCTTCAGCCTCCGCCACCAGTTTGTCTGCCAGGTCCTCCTTGCGGCTGGACCAGCTCCCTTCGGCCAGGGTATCCGGCGCCACGGTGTAGATGGTCACGGCATGCTTCCCGGCCGGGGCCAGTGAGGGCGAGTGCAGTGAGGGTACGTAGATGAGGAAACCCTCCTTGCCCTCGTGGTAGTCGCCTGTGCGCAGACGCCGGACCGCCTTCTCCAGGTCCAGGGTTTTGTAATAATAGCACAGGGCCGCCGGTTGGTAGGGAGTGGGGTCGAAGTCAATCCCCAACTGCACCATCAACACTGATTCCATCAGGCGGTTGGCTTCAATTTGGGTGGCCAGCCCGGCGGGGATGTTTTCACGCCCGACCAGGTCGAAGAACACCTCCTTCATCCCGCCCGAAGCCAGCACACGGTCTGCAGGTTCGATCCGGCCGTCGGCCAGTTCCACGCCCGCGGCACGGCCGTTCTCGATCACGATCCGCTTCACCTCCGTGCCCGTCAGCACCTTCCCGCCGTTCGCCAGGATGACGCCCATCACCGCCTCCACCAGCTTCTGGCAGCCATCGAGGATGTAGGTGTAGGCCGTCTGGGCGCTGCGGGTTCCCGGGAACGTGGGGATGCGCTTATCGAAGGCGGTCTCCAGGTGGATGGACGGCACGCCCAAGGCGGGGAATTCGCTTGGGGCGGTCACGAAGTCTGCCACAATCCCCAGGAAGAAGGTCTTCAGGACGGGCGATTCGAAATAATGATCCATCAGCTGGGTGCCGTTCCAGTTCGCCATCTCCTTCACCCCCTGGAAGGCCACCCACATGCGCAGCTTGAGCCACAGGCCCGCCAGGCCGCGGGCGGTCTCCGCCTGGCGCATCAGGGACATCAGCCCGACCATCCGCTCGTAGAAGCGGTAATAGCGGTCCAGGTGTTCACTTTCCTGCGGGAAGTGTTTCTTGAGCCGTTCGTACCGCCAGGAGGGACCTTCGTATTCCTTCGGCCTCCACAGGGCGAACTCGGGCATGGCCAGGCCGCGGTCCTCGTGCACCGCCGGCACCTGCCCGCTGACGCCCAGTTCCTCCAGGATCAGGCGCCCCTTGTCGCCGGGGGCAAAGCCATCCAGCAGCAGCGGGCCGATGTCCCAGCCGTACCCGTCCTGGGTCACGGTGGTGGTCACCCCGCCCGGGGTTGGGAACTGCTCGTATACGGTCACGGCGTGCCCGGCTTTGGCCAGGTACGCCCCGGCGGTCAGGCCGGCCATCCCAGAGCCGATGATGGCGATCTTCATGCTGTCTCCTTACCTACTGCGGCTTTCCGCTCAGCCAGTTCCTTTACCAGCGCAGCGTGTTTCTGGCGAGTGATCGGGTACCAGATCAGGAACGGCAGGCTGACCAGGATGACAACCGCCGGCACGATGGCGAAGAACAGGCGGATGCCGAACAGGGCATGGGCTGTCTGTTCCACGTTCGGCACATATCCATAGAGTTTCAAGGCCCACCCGCTGACGGCCACACCCAGCGCACCGGTGAACTTGGTCAGGAAATTCCACAGCCCGTAGTAGATGCCCTCGCGCCGCTCGCCGGTCATCTTTTCATCGTACTCGATTACATCCGGCAGCATGCTCCACGGGCAGACCCATTGTGTCGAAAAGCCTATCCCGGCTATGATGGCCACGACATAGATCATTGGGGTGGCTCCATGTGGGAGAAAGAAGCCGGTCATGACCGCCACAGAGGCGATGAACAGGCCCAGGGCATAGGTCGGACCTTTGTTGATCTTATCGCAGATCAACTTAGCGGGGATCAGGAAGATGCCGATGGTTAACAGCATGGCGAACAGCACGAAAGAGACCTGGCTCTTCATGTTCAACTGGTATTGGATGAAATAGGGCACCAGTGCGGTCAGCACGGTGAAGCTGAAACTGCTTAGGATGAAAGCGATCATCAGGATGATGAATGGCTTGTTCTTGAAGGAGGTCAGGACCGCTTTGGCCGCGGGCAGTTTGGAGGGTTCGCCGGCCAGTTCAGGATGTTCCTTGACTGTTAAAGCGGTCACCAGGATGGTGGTCATGGCAATCACACCAAAGACGGCCCCGGTGGCGCTCCAGGCCTGTTGCAGGTTCAACCCGGCTCCCTGGAAGGCACCAGCCAGGATGGTAGTGATCGCGGCTCCGAGGATGTATCCGAAGACACTGAAAACCATGCGGATGGAGGTCAGGCTGGCGCGTTCGCTGTAATCACGCGTCAATTCAGGGGTCAGGGCAGAGTAGGGAACATTTGCCATGGTTTGGAAGGTATCCACCAGCCAGAAGGTGAGCAGCACGGCGAAGAAGGCCGCCGCGCCGGTCAATCCCTTCGGTATGGAGAACATGATCCAGGCAGCGAACGCAAGCGGTACTGCGCCGAGCAGCATGTAGATGCGCCGGCGCCCGAAGCGGGAACGGGTGCGGTCGGACCAATAGCCGAACAGCGGGTCATTGAGGGCGTCCCAGGTGAGCTTGCCGAACATCAACGCCAAACCGGCTATGGCGGGGTCAATCCCCGCCACGTCCGTATAATAGAAGAGAAGGAAGAACTGCATGGCCGAGGTGATGAGGGCAAAGCCCATATCGGCCAGACCGTACCGGAACTTGCTGCCGAGCGTCAGTTTTTGATCCATAGGGGACCTCTCAGGGGAATGGGGATGGTTAGACGGAGTGCAATTCGCTTGGAGGATTATAGTATAGATGAACTTTTGCGGGGGCGCAATAGGGTGAAGACTTTCAGGCTCTCCGATAGTGAGCAAGGCTGAATGTCGTTGCAGAGAGCCAAGGCAGGAGGCAAAGGACTCTCGAGTGGCAGAGGCTCCTGATGCAAGAGTAAAATGAATTGTCAAAACGAATAGGAACGAATGACTGGATTTTGGGCGAGAGCACCAGGATGATGCCTCGGTTTTCGTCTCCGTTTCGCTCCGCTCAGACCGCCTCGGTATACTTCAACGACTCATGTCGTCGAAGCAACCGATGCCGGCTTGATGCCGGCTCGGCTAGTGACGCCGGCTCGGCTAGTCGATTGTTTCGAGGATCAATCGAATAACAAACGAATACCTTCGTATCCCACGTTCTCTTCGGGGGCTTCTTCGTTGTTAATTCCATCAGTAAACATGAGATTCTGCCCACATTCGATTTTAAGCAAAACAAACGAATATCCTGAAGAGATGAGAGTAGAAAACGGAGATCAGAGAACAGGAAGCAGAAGCAGGGGTGCAGGGGAGCAGAGGAGAAGCCGGCATTCGTTTCCAAAAAAATAAAAAAAAAGGAACGAATAATTTCCCCTAAAACGCTATTTTTCATCGAGAGGTTCCTCATCATCAAGTCAATCAATGGCGATGTGAAGATTCGTTTCTTATTCGTTCCGCGGAACGAATAACCCGATCCCTTTGGGCACATCGATCCGAGACGGGCACGATGTATCCTTCGACAGCCCTTCGACAAGCTCAGGGAACCAGGTTTCGACAGGCTCAACCTAACAGCTCAACCTACCGGCTCAGGGTGACAGCCCAGGACAAGTCGTGCTTCGATTACAGCGTTGGGATATCGATTGTTAAGGTTCGGAAATACACGGCATGAAAGATAATGTGCCATGGTCATTATAGAATATTTGTTCTATTATGTCAAGAGGCAAAAATGAGAGCAGAGAAAAGAGAATAGAGAACAGAAAGAAAAAAGAAAATGACGTTCGCGACGGGGCAAGGGGCAGAGGGACTATACATACAATGAGAGTATAGATAAGTATATGAAGCAAGGTCAAGTGGATTGGCAAGGCAACACGGTGTGAGGAATAAAGAAAAAACGTGACGATGGGGACGGTCACGGTTCAGGGAGAGGGGAGGCGCGAAGCAGAAAAGTGGCTCATTGTCTAGAAAATAAGCTTAATTAGGTTGTTGATGAAAATGATTAACACTGTAAGTCCGATAATCCCTATTATCCCCAAGAAGATCCATGCATCCATTGAAAACAGATTTCCTTTCACCATTTCTGAAACTGCAAGTAATAGTGGGATGATGAGTACTAACCCTAATACACCCAAAAGAAATAGATAAACAGGATTTCTTATGCGTCCAGCAAATAGTTTTTGAATAATCGTACCAGCCGTATGCGCAGCTTCGGTTCGGGAATCAATTGGATCATAGCCAGAACGGCCGTTTCTAGTACGATAACCTGGCCAACCTGGCAGCAAAGCACTTGGGTTATTTTGCTCACCTTTGTTTTTTAGATTTTTCGGTGATCTGGAAAGGTTATCTTTCTTGCTCATGGAATTCCTTTATCAAATCAAGAGTGTTCAAATGCATAATAAGTGGGTAAAGGGGGGGGCTAATAGTAGACTGAACCCTATCGGCAAGACACAAAAAGAAAGACCCCGCATGAGCTAACTGGACAGGCACCTGATTTGATAGGGTGTCTGTCTGGTTTTTAATTGTATCCGTTCATAGTTATAGAAGCAAATG
>Ga0209777_10000460_pt1 | contig 67573 bp, 51 predicted proteins | sample FrelakmetHBP12HB_FD_187147 | JGI IMG/M metagenome (GOLD analysis project Ga0209777, IMG submission 187147) | Freshwater lake sediment microbial communities from the University of Notre Dame, USA, for methane emissions studies -HBP12 HB (SPAdes)... | ecosystem: Environmental > Aquatic >...
GCCTGGTGATGAGCCAAAGGCGCTCATAACTGCTGAGACGTCTGAAGTGGTTACGGCGGTTGAGGTGCTTGTATTGTTTACGATGAAGGGGTTGAACGTTCTTGATGAAATTCTCTGAAAGTGAACGGTGCCTGTTAAGTTGTTTACGCCTGTTATGGCTATTGTAAAGTTGTTGGAGCCGGTTGGGACAGTGAGGGTTCCGTAGGCTTGTGTTGCTAGCGCGACGCCGTTTGTGTTGTGGTTAAAGTTTATTACGTTGCCTGAACTGTCGGTGTTAATAGTGAAAGTTTCGGTGTCTTTAAATACGTTCCAGGTTCCGTTCATGAAGAGACTGTAGCCAGTGACGTTTAATGATGAAAGTGAAGCGTTAACCAAGTTTGCAGTGTAGTATGTATAGGTGAAGTTCTCCTTGTCTCTGAAGCCGCTGATCGGACGAGTAGTGTTAGTGGTCCAAAGGGCTGTTACGGATGCACCCTCACGAGTGGTTGTGCTGTTTAAGATGATGGTTCTTGCTTGAGCTTCAACTGATCCCGTGACGTTGGTTGTGCCCCATTGATTGGCTACTCCTTCTACGCTTGTGAAACTTTGCTGAATTGGTGCGCCAGAGGGGCCGTTCATTTGGCGATTCATCGGACCGGGCATTCGGTTGAAGTTCCAGTTCATGAAAGGCCTTGCGCTTACACTTGCTACTAAGCTTAGGGCGCTGATCGCGAGAATTCCTGTCAATATTATTGCCCATGTTTTTTTCATTTTTTCACACTCTGTGAACATTCCATAAAAACAGCTTCACATAACAGTAATAAAAGCATTTCTGGGTTCCTTTTAGCATAATGGCTTGTCTAATAGTTCATTTTAGTTCAATAATGTTCATTTAGGTTTATTATAAGTTTTTAGTCTTGAAAATGGTTTATTTTGCTTAGATGAACTGTTAATTTGTCAAAACAACAATATCTCCAATCCGCAACTAAAACATGAGTTGGATATATGCGCGAGAAAACAGCATAATGAGACTGGGGCGAAACTTCAAGGATGAAGACTCGGAAAAAAAATCATAGCCAAACAACCCGGAGCGAAAGCCGAAAAGTAATTCAGAAATGTTTTAGGAAGTATTAACTTGGCGCTAAAGACTCACAAGATGACGGTCGTCACCAAAATCAAAAGAGTCACAGCTATGCAATAACTAAACTCTGGGGTTGAAGCGGGCTGGTTGATCGGAAAACGCATGCTTGGCTGAAAATTCTCCACATTGAGAACAATAATTTGAAGGAATCAAAGAGCACGCGTTTAGTCGTTTTGCTTGGATAGAGATTTTTGCGGGTGAACAATGGTTTTTGCCATTGTGCGATCAATGGGGAAAACGGTGTTTTTGGGTTAGAGGCACGTCGCTTTTAACGAAGGAGTTTTTGGGGGTTGTTTGGCCATTGTACAGCATTGTTCGCGATTGTGTAAAATCCTGGTTAAGAGTGGGTGCGGAGGGTTGGGTTTGGCCGGGTTCACGTTGTGGGAGGAACTTTTTTAGAGAAGCGGTGAGGCGGGGAGCTAAAATTTATAGTTACAACTATTGCCGGATGCTTAGTTATAACTATTGATTTTCGATACATGGAATCTGCATGGTTTCTGCCAAGTATAGTTATAACTATTGTTTTGGATTTCCGAAAGTTCTGCTGATGAGTGTTTTGGGTGGGGGATTTTTGCTTGGGGTCAATGGTTTTTGCCATTGACGGTCAATGGAGAAAAACCTGGTTTCTGGGATAGAGGCAGGGTGCTTTTAATTAAAGCAGTCTGTTGGCGATTGCACTTGCGATTGACCACATTGACCCTTCATTGACCCATTTGTTCAAACAAGTAGTTCCCTGAAAGCTGGCTAGAGGATCGGCGCAGACAGATCGTGAAACCGATGTTTTGGCTCATGTCGCTGGAGACAAGTTTTTTTCGATTAATGGTTCTTGCCATTTTTTGCGATCAATGGCAAATCTGTGTTTCCGGGTTTGAACCAGTTTGCTTCCAGCCAAAGCAGTTGTTTAGCCATTGTTTGGGCATTGATCGCGATTGATCGGCATTGATCGGAATTTTCAAAACCTATCTTCTAGAGGGTTTTTCGGAAATCAGATTTTCAACTTAGACATTGCGAAAGCTTAGTTGTGACCGTGGGTTTTTGATACATGGGTCCAACATACTTTTTTGCCTGTTATAGTCACAACTTTGTATGGAATAGTCAGGAAGTTTTCGGAAGTGATGACACCGTAGCTTGGGATTGAGCTTGGACCGTGGGAATCTCGGTTTGCTGGATGGGTTTGCTGGGATAAGATTTTTTTGTTCGGTCAATGGTTTTTGGCATTGTTCTGCTGGTATGCTGTGCGGTGCCGGGGCATGTTGTTGTGTGGGTCATTGCGGTGCCGCAGCAACATGCTGTGTTTGACCTTTTTGTCTAAACCGGTGCCGCAGTGCATCTAGCATTGTGCAAGCCATTGTGCAGCAACAAATGAGGAAGGCTTGGTGGGCTAGAGTTGGGATTTTTTGTGTGCTCGATGTTTTTGGCGTTTGGTGAACTATGTTGGAAAGTCGTGTTCTGGGTTTGAGGTGGGTGGGTTTTGTTGGACTGGTTGTTTTCGCGATTGTTTAAGCCATTGATGCCATTGATGGCAAAATCAATCCCATTGATGAAAAACTCAATTCCAGGGGGCTGCAGAGAAGGTTGCTGTTGGAACGCCCGGGTGGGTAGGGCGTTCGCTGGTTTCCGCGGAATGTGGAAACCTTCAGATGCGGGTTGAGAACGGCTATTCAGGAGTTGACGGGATACCTTGAGACTAGAATTTTATCTCCTCAGAGTGGCGACGTCTCCTACTATTTTCCTCTTTTTCGGGAAAGAGAGAGCGTGATAATTCTAGCTGAAGTGGCGCGCCCTGGAGCAGATTACAGTGTCTTCTATTGCTTTCGCAACTAACCCTGCTGAGAAATGTTAATCGAGCAATTCCATAAATCATATATCCAAAACGCAGAATAGAAGCCTATAAGTAGAGATTGAAAAACTTGCGCAAGAAAGCAACCATCGCCGTCGTAGGAGTAATAATCTTCATTATATTCATAGTAAACATCTTATTCATTTTCAATTCCTCCTTGACACCGAATCCATCAAACAATAAGTTGAACCCAAGACCCTCAATTGCTCCCAGTCTTTCGTCAACGTCAAGTTCACCGAGTAATTTGGAGTATTTGAGACCATTCAGTGCAGCTAACTCCCCAGCGTCTTCATACGGACCCTATGTAATTATGCTGGGAAACGTGAGTACATCATACTTGAACTCAGTTTACATACCAGTGTATATGACAGGTGGGACAAACTTCACAAGCCTTGTGCAGACTTTTTCGTTTGACTCATCTCTGCTCATGCTCAACGGCACCCTCAACGATGTCGCTTCCCAAAATGTGACGTTCTCAATTCAGTCTCTTGCGCCGGGGATGGCTCAAGTCGTCGGCATTGGCAATTTCACTGTACCATTTGCCAAGACAACGCTCTACTACCTGGTTTTCAACCCCCTGACCCAAGAACAAACAATAACGACCGTCCTCTTGGACGAAACGACAATGGGTGGAGTAACATCTAACTTTGAGGCAGAATCCGCTGTCACGCTGGCGAGAGGATGGACAAACCTTGGACCAGCAAACATAGACGTAACCAATAACGGTGGACAAGCTGGAACTGTACCCGCGGTTGGCTACAGTCCGCAGAATCTAAACATCTTGTATGTTGCCTCAGGCAGAGGGGGTCCATGGGGAAGTTTCGCATCCGCCGTTCATGGTTTTGGCGGCATGTACAAGTCAACGGATGGCGGACAAACGTGGCGGAGCATCGACCTTGGCTTAAACTCAACGCTTGTAACCTCCATAGCGGTTAATCCGACTGACCCAAACATGGTCGTCGTGTCCACGGGCGGAATTTCAAGCATAGTGGGCGGGGGAATCTACAAAACTAGCAACGGAGGAAACAGCTGGCAAGAAACCTACGGGTTAGGCGGGGACTTCTTGACCGTTCAGAATGGAGCTCTCTACGCTGCATCTTATCATGCAATACTTTGCTCAAACGATTTTGGCAGCAGCTGGCAAGTGCTCAGCTCTTTCCCCAGCACCATAACCACAGTGGCTGTGGCAGCAAACGGAACAACAATATTTGCAGGCGTCTACCAGAATGGTCAACCTGAAATTCTCAAATCAACGGACAAAGGAGCAAGCTACTCGACAATCGGAGTTTTCCCCGATTACTACACCGTAAGCCAGATCGTCATAAACCCCACCAACGAGTCCAAGCTTTTCTCACTCGTCAGCATGGGCTACATTAACCTGCCAAACTTATTCAACTCAAACGACGGCGGCCAAACTTGGAACACACTGAATGACAGCCAAGCAGGCATAAGCTATGGCCTAATCACGGAACACACGGACCAAAAAGGGAATTACCTCTCCGAGGTACCCCAGTGTATCACCTACGACCCACTGAACGGAAACATCTTCTATGTTGTCGGTCCATCATACTTGTACAAATCAGCCAACGCAGGGCAAAGTTTCACTCTCCTCAACGACGGCGGGGGAGACAATCGCATGATAAACGTGGACCCCCTCAACGACAGCATCGTCTTCGTTGGAAGCGACCAGGGGCTAGTGGTCTCTCACGATGGAGGCAAACAATGGACGCAGCTTAACAACAGATCCTCAAGCATGATCTACACCGTTGCAACATCAGGAAACAACATCTTCACAGTCGCACAGGATTTCTCGCCAATATTTTCGAGCGACGGAGGCAAAAGCTGGCATAGCTCCGGCAACGGAGAAATAGGATGGGCGTCGGTCGACCCCTACAACTCGTCAATAGTCGTAGTTGAAACAACCGTCGCCACCGCTGTGTCAAACGATGGCGGAAACACGTTTTTCACGCCATCGGTTTCCAACCTAACAGGTTTTGTTTCAACTATTGTGGGCGGCGACTCGCATAACGTTAATGGCATAGTTTACGGGAACAAAAAAATGTACGCTGAAGAGAACGGAGGCATCTACGTTAGCAGCGATTGGGGAAGAAACTGGCAACTCCTTCCAGGTTCGCCGCTATATTGCCAGGCACTTGCCATAGATCCCATTAATCAAAACGTGCTTTATGCGTCGAACTGGTACCAAACCTTCAGATCCACTGACGGAGGGCAAAGCTGGAAAACGCTTTCGATTCTTTATCTTCACTCTATCTCAGTTAACCCTTTGAACGATTCTATCGTTGCAGCCATGTTTTACCCGACTTCGTCCACTTTTGGAGTGCCCCTGATCAGCTACAATATGGGCGCGGATTTCTCAAAAGTTGAATTCCAAACTGAAGATATTTTTACAGCTTCACCGCAAGTGTTCTTTCAGAATGTATCAGGCACTGCAGTGCTGGTGTACACAACTGACGAAGGCTTGTTCGCTTCAAGAGACTTGGGACAAACCTGGCAGGATCTCACCTATAACATTCCTGCACCAGTCATTTCGGATTTCTTTGTTTCAAATAATGGCACTGCGTACGTTTCAACCTACGGCATGGGAGTTTGGTCTAACCCTGACCTCTTCAACAACACGTTCAATAAGAAAGCGCCGCTGCTAACCGCTTATGTCCCGCAGAACTCCACCTTATTTATCAACGGTGAAGTTGCCAGTAATCAAACAGGCTACTTCGAAGTACAACTAAACGTAGGTTCCAACTCTCTGAAAACCGTCAAAAATGGCACACCCGAATCTGACAATCTAAACACGACTGCTTCCGACGTTTTCTACATAGATTTCTCGCTCAACACAACCGCAGTGAACATTATCACTGAAGGGTTAAGCGAGAAAGAAACATTCAGCCTGATTATGGGCAATTCAGAATTCAACCTGCACGGTGGATCGTCATACATTGTTGTGCAACAAGGTCAAAGTGCCTTCGTGGTTGCCAACGCTTCCACTGACTACTCAATCCTGTCGCCTACATACCAAGCGGGTCAGACGACTTTCACTTTTTTGTCAACTACCTTGGACATCAAGTTTAACCCCACAACCGCAGTAGACTACACGAACCTCACCGGAAAAGTCAACGGACCCTCTTGGACGCACACGGTGGCACATAACGGCAACTACGAGGTTTTTGCTGGAACCAGCAATCTCGGCATATTTAACATGAACAACGGACAATTCACGCGAGGACCTTCACTTAGTTCTGAGGTGAACTTGGCTTCTCCATATCAAACAGGTTTCCTGCTAGGAGGACACGGTCAAAACGGAGCAACATTATACTTCTACAACCTAACCTCAGGCAGCCTGTCTGACTGGACCGGCAAGCTTCCTGGAAGCTTACAAAGTTCCGACGGGTCTATCACAGGAATGGACATCACTAGCGAGGGAGCGGCTGTCATAACAGGTTCAGCAACACAAGCATTCTTCATCGGAGTACTAGACGAAAACGGAACACTGCAAGACTTGACATCCTCTGTTCCGTCGGGCTTCCTAGCTAATTTTCCGTTTGCCGAGATCTATTTAACCACTTACATAGGCAAATTCAACTGCGAAGTCTTGGCGGTGTGGACTGGAATCCCACGTTTAGGCATCCTTTTTCTGAACAACCGCACTTTCCAAGACTATTCAGCGAGTGTGCCTGAAATCGTCAGATCATTAGGCGTAAACCTCGACGAGTGGCCTGTTGCGTATCGATGGTTTACATCCGACGGATACGAGGCATTCATCAACGGAATGGACACAGGGACTGGAAGCGGATTTGAGGCGTTGTTCAGCCCTGTCGACGGACTAACTGACATCTCATCACTCTTCCCGTCGGAAGAATTATTCTACGCTGCCAGTTGGAACGGCAGGGAGTTCCTGCTTTCAGGAGAGAACACCTCAAGCAACACGCTTGGCCTTTACGCCTACGACCCTCCAAGCAACCAAGTGACAAGACTCGACAGCGGCCAACTTCAAGGCTTCCAAACTGTGGACGCCATAGACTCAACATCAACCACACAGGCGACGGTCTCAGGACTTAAGGTTACTCAGGCGGGGCAATACGCCATCTACAATTCGCAATACGCAACATTCTCACTAACACCTACCGGGACGATCGCAGCAAACGTGACACCGCCAAATGCAGTAGCAAGCCTAAACGGTACGAGCGTCCCGCTGATCAAAGGAACCTTTGCCGTTCCCGAGTTTGCGGGAACATACAATTTGACAGTGGCTGAGAGCGGGTTTACCAATCAGGCTGTTATGGTGACGGTGCAGCCGTTCCAAACAACCAGCCTACAAATACAGCTTTCACCCCAACCTATTCCATCACCTTCAGCCTTACCAACACCCAGCCCTTCACCTTTGCCCACGGCATCTTTGTCACCATCACCTTCAATTGTAACGCAACCTACACCCACAGCAACACACCTCCCAACCCCCACGCCGAATCCAACAACTTCGCCTCCCTTTTCGCCTACTTCGACACCAACTCATGGTCCAGCAACACCGACTCCAACGCAAACCGCTTCCCCAAGTTCAACCCTTCAGCCAAGTCCTTCTATTCCGGAAATCCCAGCATGGATAGCTACTTCGATAATTATTGCGGCAGCAGCGATTCTGCTGATAGCGCGCGGGCTTAGCCCGCAGAGAAATCAACATTGCCAAAAAAATGTAATCACCCAATAAGACAGCAAGACATCTTTTTAACATGCTGAAATAGTGTGAGCTGAGCAAATGAAACAGTATTCCATATTATTTTAAATATTTGAACATCATATTCCATATCATTCTAATATTGGAACACAAATACATGGAAATTGTGTGAGCGCACAGATATCGTCTGGGGGAGCAAAATGAAAGGAATTCTGATTCTCAGAAATGGGTTGACGATTCTTCTCTCAGTCATTATTTTCGCCGCTTATGTCCTTCCAGCTATGCCTTCTACGAGCGGGGCACCAGGGGTAACCTTTGTGGCAACGGAACTCCTGGGCCGCCCCACTGATACCTCAATTACCGTGAACGTGGTCCCAAGCGCCAACGGCCAACTCTACTTTGAATATGGCACCGCATCAGGAGCGTACACGGCGCAAACAACCCCGACCGCGCTCACGAGCGGCACACCCACCAACGTGGTAATACAAGGACTCTTCCCGAATACGCGATACTACTATCGCATGGTTTCAAGCGCAGACGGCAACACCTGGGCAGAGGAAGCAAACGAGCACTCATTCCAAACCCAAAGAGCCCCAGGAAGCACCTTCACGTTCACGATAACATCAGACTCACACGTCAACATCGTGCTAGGCAGCGCCACAACGTGGCAACAAACAATGAGCAACATAGCGAACGACCACCCAGACTTCGAAATCGATTGCGGCGACACATTCGCCATGGACGGCGTCACCACCGTCGCAGGAGCCGAACAAGCATACCTCTACCAACGCCAATTCTTCGACACCGTCGGCAGCTCAGCACCCGTATACCTAGTAGTAGGAAACCACGAGCAGCAAGAAGCCTGGCACCTCACCGAAACAGCCAGCCCCGCGACCAGCCCGCCAGTCCTAGGCGTCAACGCCGAGAAAAAATACTACCTGAACCCCGTCCCAGACGGATTCTACACCGGCAACACAGACCCGTACACGTACATTTCCGGAGACAAACTGCGCGAAGACTACTACGCCTGGACTTGGGGCGACGCACTGTTTGTAATAATCGATCCTTACTGGTACACTACTTCTAAGCCTTACACGGGAGGGGGATTAGGAGAACCGAACGCTGGGTCGGGCAACAGATGGGATTGGACCTTAGGACTGCAACAATTCAACTGGCTCAAGCAGACACTTCAAAACAGCAATGCCGAGTACAAGTTTGTCTTTGCTCATCACATGGTCGGCGGCGCGTCAGACTACGGAGGACGAGGCGGAGCAGTGCCCGCCAACCTCGTCGAATGGGGTGGATACAACGTAGACGGCACCACATGGGGTTGGAACACAAACCGACCCGTGGCTCAATGGGGAAGCGAGCCAATCAAACAAATCATGATGGACACCCATGTCACCGCCTTCTTCCACGGCCACGACCACGAATACGCCTACGAAACCCGCGACGGCATCGTCTACCAATCTCTCCCAGCAGCCGGATTCTCAGGATACGGGTTCAACAGCTACACCGTAGGCACCTACACGCTGAAAGTGCTGCCAAGTCCAGGGCACCTCCGAGTCGCAGTCTCACCCCAGCAAGTGACCGTGGACTACGTAACCAGCGCCCCAGGACAAAGCACCAACGACCAAGTCGCCTACAGCTACACGATCACGGCTAACAGCGGCGGCAACCCAACGCCAATTCCAACGGCGACACCGACACCAACGCCCACACCGACACCGATACCGACACCGACACCGATACCGACACCAACGCCGACTCCTGCACCAACAGCACCACCAACAAATCTGGCATTAAACAAACCGGCAACAGCTGACAGCAGTCAGACCAGCGTTGGAAACACCGCAAATAAAGGCAATGACGGAAGCATAATCACACGGTGGAGCGCAAACGACGGCAAACTAAGCCACTGGTGGAAAGTTGACCTAGGCGCGGTCCACACGATAACCAGCACGCAGGTCATCTTCCAGTATGCAAGAAACTACCGCTACAAAATTGAAGTCTCAACAGACAACACCCTATGGAAAGTCGTCATCGACCAGACCAAAACAACCAGCACGGTACAAACGAGGACAGACAGCTTCACCGCAATATCCGCAAGGTATGTAAGAATCACTTACACGTATCTTCCCCCGTATAGCTGGGCCTCACACTACGAATTCCAAGTCTACGGAAGCTAGCAGCTCACGCTCGAAAAAAGTATTAGTTGAAACAGCTGGTAGGTTATTTGTTGTATTGTTTTGTGTTGTCTCCAGGTTAGCCTCGGCTGAATCTACTTGTTGTCTCTCAAAACGGGAAGTACCAAGATTGCAGGAAAGCTGATGTGGGCTGGTTCCTCGGAAGAAATATGTTCGAGCGTAGAACAAGAATTAGGAAATTTCTATCTTTGAAAAATTAATTATGCTTTCTTGACCTTTCTAACACCGTTATTAAGTGACTTGAGAATTCGGTCATCTTGACTCATAATTCTCAGTGCAATATCCATAGGATCTTTACAGTTTGCCATCTTTAAGCCACCCTTCGATTTGGTTGATGTTATATTGCCGAATGTCTTTTATAAACTTAATTACCTTACGATCATCTTTCTCCTTAAATTCTGCATCATTCTTTTCTAGAAAGGTTTTCGTAATTACATAAGCCGTTCTATGGTGACCATCTTGAAAGATTCTAGTTGTTGCTATTTCTTTTAAAAGGATTGAAGCTTTGCGAAAAATTCCATCAGCATCTTTAGCTTCTTTTATAATATTATGATAGGGTTCTAATCCTAAGTCTAAGCCTTCCCATCCACCATAACGCTTAATCATCATATCATGTATCTCAATCAAGAACCAGTCAGGTGGGTACCAAACTTGATCCTCGCCAACATTTTCACACTCAGGTATCTTCAGCGGTGTTTGTTCGTTTGGTTTGACTTTTTTGGTTCTGGGAGACATCTAGATAACAGTGATACTAAGCAATACTGTCGGTTATAGACCTATTCTTAAATTTTTGCATCTTCAGCTTGTGCGTCCAATGGTTTTTGCCTTTGTTGAACAATGCTGGAAGAGACGTGTTTTTGAATTGGTGCGGGCTGGTTACTCGGAGAGAATGTGTTGGGCTGAAAATTTTTGGCGTCGAGTACAATTTTTGGATGAATCAAAGAGCATAATAGTCTGATGCTACAAATGTCGTAGCTGGTAGTTTCGAGGGTACCGATTTGCCGGGTGTTGGGGAGTCATTTATGCGTTTGAGGAGCAAAGTCGGTTTACGTGGGGACTCGAATCTGACATCTTCACAGGGGACCCCGCGTGGCGGTTTTCTTTCTTCTGAGAAACTGGTTAAGGTTAAGCAATTAGCCTTGAGGCGTAGAGTGTGGTTTAGGGTTTTGAGTCGTGTTGAGCGGGGCGTGTTGGATCTCACCGTAAGATACGTTAACAACGTTAAGAGTGCATTGCTGGCCAAAGTGTTGACGGCCATAATGGAAAAGCTTCAGCTGGTGGCAAAGAGCAGCTTTTGATGTGTGCAGAGAGGCGTGTTGGGTAGCTGATTTGTGCGCGCGATGGTTTTTGTGTTTGTACTACAATGGTGAAAACCGTGTTTCTGGGTTTGAGGCTTGTTGCTTTTATCTAAAGCAGTTTTTTGGCGATTGCACAAAACATTGTACGCATTGTACAAGAACTCGTTTTCGGGAGTGATGAAGGTGGTCGGTGGAAAGCCTTTGCAGTTGAATCGTGCACTGATTTATGTGGAAGCGGAACTTTTCAGAAGGAGAATGAGGAAGGTTAGGTAAGGTTTAAGATTTTTTGTGCGATCAATGGTTTTTGCCATTGTGCGAACAATGGAGAAAAACCGTGTTTCTGGGTTTGAGGCACGTTGCTTTGGGTTAAAACAGCTTTTTAGCGATTGTTCAGCCATTGATCGCCATTGATCGCTATTGATCGCCATTGATCGAAATGTCCAAACCTTATCTTCAGGAGGGTTTGCGGAAAAATGGGTGGCGGGAAAAGGTGGGGATGGGAATTAGATTTTTTGTTTACACCTTGCGAAAGCTTTGTTGTAACTATTGGTTTTTTGTGCATGGTTTCAACATGGTTTTCTGCGTGTAATAGTTACAACTTTGCATGGGATAGTCGGGAAGTTTTCGTCACTGATGACACCGTGGCTCGTGTTCGAGCTTGGGCTGGTTGGGAACTTGTCTTTCTGGAAGGGGGAATAAGATTTTCTTGTTCCATCAATGGTTTTTGGCATTGATGGACGATGGTGAAAAGTGGTGTTCTGGGTTTGTGGTGGGTTGGTTTTGTTGAGCTGGTTGTTTTCGCAGTTGTTCGAGCCATTGATGCCATTGATGGAAGCATCAATGCCATTGATGAAAGACTCAATTCCAGGCGGGTGCAGAGAAGGTTGCTGCTGGAAAGCCCGGATGGATAGGGCATTCGCTGGTTTCCGCGGAAAGTGGAAGCCTTCAGATGCGGGTTGAGAACGGCTAAGGAGGAGTCATTGATGGAATACCTTGAGTGTCTTGAGACTAGAATTTTTTCTCCTCAGAATGGCGACGCCTCCCGCACAACCCCCTTTCCTTTTTTCGCGGCTACTCAAAGAGCATTTTTAAATTCAAAGCGCTTTAGAGCCCCAAAAATGACAAAACTTAAAAACAAAATGGAAAAGATGCATAACCAGCGAGAGAGGAGAAATGTAAATGTCGAAAAAAATTATTAGTCAAAATCGGCTGATAGATTGTTTGTTGTTTTGTTTTGAGTTGTGTTGCAGAGCAATCTCGGTTTGTCTCTGACTTGTTGTCTCTAGAATAACTCGGCAAAAATGGGGGGCGTTAAATTTTAATCTCAATCAGAGCATACTTGATAGGGAATTGATAATGGAAAAGAAAGATACTAAACATCAAATGATAAGGCAACTGAGAAAGGATGAGAAAATCCCATATGACTTGTTATTACTTGCAGATGAGACACTTGAAGCCATAGACAAATACATTTTTGGCTCTGACATTTATGTTCTGGAACATGAAAACAGAATTATTGCCGTGTATGTGCTTCAATCAATAAATAAAAATGAGGTTGAAATAAAAAATATAGCAGTTGTTACAGATTGTCAAGGACAAGGAATAGGTAAATTATTGTTAAGAGATGCTGCCTGTAAGGCAAAGGGAAAGGGATTTAAGACAATTATCGTAGGGACAGGGGAAGCATTAATTTGACCCAGTTAGTTTTTAAAAATTTCGTAAGGCGCGCGCTTAGATTCGAAAAAAAGGTTGGTGTGAAACAACTGTCCTCAGAATTGCGTAAATCGTGAGCCGATTTTCGTCTGACCAATTCTTCTAGGAATTAATGCTGAGTGCCGTTTCAGTTTTGTTCTTTAATCGAGGAAAATCAATTGAGTCATTCCAAAGGGTTTCGTAATAATCTTGGTATCCATCCACCAAGCTGGCACAATTAGACCATAGAAGAGAAGACTTTGTAAAATCAATGTCTGAAGAGAGCACAACAGTGACTTCCTTGTTATCGTAGACACAGAATCTGGATCTCGTGTGATTTAATGTCGTTCTGATTTTGAAAGAGGAATTTTTCGCTAATGCAGGGGGAACTGCGAATTGCGAGTCCATTTCATCTAAAACGTGAGTTATGAAGCGGATTTTAACGCCTCTCTGTAAAGCTTTCTCAAGTGCTTGGGTCAGGAAGAAAAATCCTTGACCTAGGAATTTTTGTGGCGCAACCGCATCGATGCTTTTCCGAGTGGTTTCGATAGATTTCTTCATCCTAAGAACAATCGTTTCTCCTTCTGAAACGAGCAATACATTCCTGTCTTCGTCATGAACGGGTTCGACATTGATTCCCTGGAAATTCCTTTCTAGAATCTTTGTTTCTCTTCGTAGGTGAGCTGCGTTCTTTACTTTGCGCCTTAGCAGAAGGGAGCAGGCATCATGAATTGGAATAGTCGTGAACTTTGTTGGAGAGCTAACTTCTTTTTCAATCAAACCGAGTTGAAGAAGTTCATCAAGCACCTTGTAGACATCTTGACGCGCTTGCCTTGAGGTGGTAGCTATAGTTCTCGCATTTGAACTCTTTAATCTTGAAAGAACAAGAAAAACAGTTGCTTGCCTGTGTGAAAGCCCCAAATCTATTAAGGTCTTAACGTCGTCTTCTCTAAACAGCATTTTTCTCTCTCCCGCCGAAGACGTGTTCGAAATTCGCTATTACTCTTAATGCGTCGTTTCAGTTTTAAGATTTGTGGTGTTGTCTTTTTTGAGACTACAACCTGTTAAATATCAAATGCATGGAAAGTATCTTTCATCAACTAAAAGGAGGATGAGAAAGGTGAAAAAAATAATTGATAAAAAACTTAAACTCGAAAACAAAACATTCTCTACGATTGGTCTGATTCTGCTACTGACAATTTCTGCAATGATGGCAACTGTGCCTGTGGCTAGCGCGCATAATCCGCCGTACACGGTTCCCACCACCGCCTTCTGTTCTGCTGCACCAAACGTCATCGGCATTGGCCAGTCCACGACTATTGTCGTGTGGGTTGACAGGTTCTCGCCGACAGCTGGCGGCGACGTCGGTCAACGCTGGGATGGCTTCCTGATAACCATCACGAAGCCAGACGGAAGTAAACTAACACTCGGCCCGTGGAAGTGTAGTAGCGACGTCGGCAGCGACTTCAAGGTGTTCACGCCTGATCAGGTTGGCAAGTACACTATTGTGTTCAGCTGGCCTGGAGAGACAGTTGCTGCAAGCCTTGCTGACTTTACAAACCCTTCCATCGGCGATTTCTATCAAGGCTCCACAAGCAATCCGGTAACGCTAACCGTGAACCAACAACCACTGCAGGGATGGCAAGAGCCTCCGGTCCCGACAGGATACTGGACAACGCCGATAAATGCTGCAAACAGAGGATGGTCCGTACTTGCAAGTAATTGGCTGAAGGGTAGCTGGCTGGTAGCCGGCTTCCAAATGGCCGGCAAAGCGCCAGAAAGCGCCCACGTGCTATGGACGACTCCCATGACGCCAGGCAAAGGCGGAGGCATCCTCGACGAGCAGTGGCCCGGTATTTCGATGAACGCTGAAGACTACGAAGCCCCATGGGGAACGGCCATAATTATGAACGGAAAAATCTACTATAACGCACCAGCAGTCTCAGACAGCGACAAGTACGGGTACTACTGCTTGGACCTGTTCACGGGGCAACAGATATGGTACAAGAACGGAACAGACAACGGCCTCAACAACCCCGTCACAATTGCTGGCGGTTACACACTTTCCCAAAGCTATCCACAACTGACACAAGGCCAAATATACCACTACCACTCCGTTAACGGGGAAGGACTGCTCTCATACCTGATAATGGTATACGGCAGCACGTGGTACTTCCTCGACGCAGGCACCGGAAACTTGATGCTAACACTGATACACGTGCCTAGCGGTACAGCCGCAACAGACCAAGATGGAAGCCTATTGCTCTACAGTTACAACCCAGCCAACGGCAATATTCTCTGCTGGAACTCAAGCCAATCTATCCCTCCGCTAGCGCCAATAGGAACTAGTCAGCAGCAATGGAAAATGCGTATGGGAGCAACAATTGACGCCGTCAACGATACTTCCTGGACCGTCGTAGGCGCATCTGGCATCGATACAAACGATACAGTTCGTCCGCGCTCCGGATACACGATGAACGTGACTATACAGCCTGGATTGCCATGTTCAGCCTCTTTCGGTGCAGCGGCGTCGGGCATTAGCACCGTCTTGCAAGATGACAACCGTGTGCCAAAAGAATTATTTAGCTACTATAAAGGTCCTGGTGCGAGTTCCATTGGTTCCGGCGTCGACCCTGATACATTCTCATCATGGGTTGTTCGCATAGACGAACACGTTACGAGCTACAGTCCGTATCCTAATTTGACTTTCACACAAAACAACAACCTTGGATTCGGAGCTACGCTACTATGGAACAAGGTCATCACGGTCCCGCTGCCTGGCAAAAACTACACTTGGAACTTGGGAGGAGTAAGTTACGACGATCAAGTTTTCATGCTAAAATGTACGCAGACATACCAGCTGTGGGCATACAGCTTAAAAACTGGAGACCTAATGTGGGGACCAACCACGCAGTTTGACGCTATGAGCTTCTACGGGCAAAGCAGCAACATGTACTACGGCAAAGTCCTCGAATGCAACTCTTACGCAGGAACCATCGCCGCCTTTGAGACACAGACAGGAAAACTACTGTGGACATACAATGCTACAGCACCAGGATTTGAGAGCCCATACGGTACGAACATGCCGCTCAGTATCTGGTGCGTTAGCGACGGAAAAGTCTACACTTACTCGAGCGAGCACTCGCCTAGCAAGCCTCTCTGGCGCGCCTCGTACATCCGCTGCATCAACATAACCGACGGAAAGGAACTGTGGAAACAACTGTACTTCAACGGCTTCACATCAGGTCCGGCTATGGCGGACGGCTACATCATAAGCGCGAGTGACTACGACAACCTGATTTACTGCATCGGCAAAGGCCCGAGCGCAACCACGGTCTCAGCTTCACCAGCCGCCATAATGCTGGGGTCGCCTATCGTGATAACGGGCACAGTGACGGATGTTTCCGCAGGCACGAAGAACCCCACTCAACAGGCGCTCTATCCAAATGGAGTTCCAGCCATATCTGATGCCAGCCAAGAAGCATTCATGGAATACCTGTACGAGCAGCAGCCATTGCCTACAAACGCCACAGGCGTCCCAGTGCACTTAACAGCCCTCGACCCCAATGGCAACTTCCAAGACCTCGGCACCGCGACAAGCGACACAACTGGCTTGTTCCACCTCACCTACAACCCGCCAGTCTACGGAGACTACGTCGTCACAGCTACATTCGCAGGATCCAACTCGTACGGAGGCTCAAGCGCAGAAACCGTCTTCACCGTCGCGAAGCCAACTGCCGCCTCTGCTACCGTCGTAACACCTGCCCCAACCGTCGCACCGACACAGCCAGTCTCACCCACCACGGTACCGCCAGTAACCATCGCACCTACCATCGCACCTACGCCAAGCCCAGCCGTCGTGCCACCCAGCAGCCAAGCACCAACAATGACTTACCTCGCTATCGGCGCAGCCATCATCATAATCATTGCAGCCATAGCAGCGCTACTCCTGAGAAGACGAAGCAGCTAAACAACCAACACCATCCCTTTTTTCTTTTCTTTGTTACGGCGGAGAAACATGAGGGGCTGAGTGGGCTCTGGAGAATATTCACCAACTGCTCGTTGGGGTTTCATTTCGTCTCTCTCCTAAATTTCCATTCCGGAGCCCCAGCAAACCCTTCTCAATTATGAATTAACTGTTTACTTGAAAGAATTATTTCTTGAGAAATCCGTCAAAGTTCAGTTCGCTATGTCGGTGTCAAAACTGTCAGTGGAGCCTCCACTTGCAACATCTTAAATACGAATAATTCACAAATAACGACAACATGAAACTAGGAGAAGAGAAAAATGGAAATTAATAAAAAGAGAATTAAAATGCCAAAGAATAAAGCAGCAGCCACTACGATTGCTTTGATTCTAATACTGACTATCTCTGCATTAATGGCAGGCATATCAACCGTAAGTTCGCATACACCTCCATGGACTATTCCTAGCTGGTGCTTCATCGACGTGAACAGGTACACAATTGGCGTGAACCAGCAGATGTTTATTTTCTTCTGGCTTCAAGACCAACCGCCTACAGCGACTGGCCAGTATGGTGACCGATGGATCTTCTACGTAGACATCATGAAACCTGATGGCATCAACCAAACTCTCGGACCCTTTACATCTGACTCAGATGGAACTGCATATACGGTGTACACACCCAATCAAATCGGCACATATGCTGCAGTAGCCAGATTTCCAGGGCAGACAATAACAGGCATACCACTTGGACCTCCTTTGGCCAATCAAGCTCTTACAACCGTCAACGACACTTACTTACCAAGCATAAGCGACCCAGTGCGTTGGGTCGTGCAGCAAGATCCAATCCAAGGATGGACAGAGTCGCCGCTGCCTAATCACTTTTGGACTCTGCCAATCAACCAAGCGAATAGAGACTGGTACCAACTGGCAGCAAACTGGCTGTCTGGCGCCGCGCAAAATGTTGGCCCCACAGTCAAATTCGGCTACGGAACGGGACCGGAAACTGCACACATAATGTGGACCACTCCGGACTGGGCTGGAGGAATCATGGACGCACGGTATGGAAACATAGGCTACGAAACATCAAACTACGAAGGCAACATCTTGAGTCCGCCGATAATCCTCAACGGATACATCTACTATAACGTGGCATCTCTTCCAAAAGAAGGCTGGAGATGCATCAACCTGTTCACGGGCGAACAGATGTATTTCCAGAACACCACTGGTGCTGCAACTGGACAGAGCGACTCCTCCTCGGGAAGCATCTCAGGAGGATCATTGGCCTTTGGCCAGATACTCAACATCGAATTGCCAGCCGAACACGGAGGAATGCCATATCTATGGAGCACCACCGGAGCTGGCAGCACATGGATGATGTATGACGCATTCACGGGCAATTACATGTGCAGCATTGCGAACGTTTCCTCAACCGGAACCGCTGTCTACGGCCAAGATGGAAGCATACTAAGATACAGCATTGTTAACGCTGGAAACGCAACTGCACCTAATTACTACTTACGCTGCTGGAACACAACCCAAGCTATCTGGTGGAGAGGCACCCAACAGATGTATCAGAAAGGCGATTACTCGGGCTTCTCTGCTAATAACTATTGGATGTGGAGACCTGGCCTAAATATAACATATGATGGAAACCACGCATTCTCGCTGAATGTTTCAATACCAGCAGTGCAAGGTAGCATCTTCCAAGTACGTGAAGGAAAACTCGTAATCGGTGGAACTCAAGGTCAAAACGATCCCAACGGAACCATTCTCGGCAACATCTGGACTTTGAATCTTGACCCCTCTAAAGGTGCCATGGGGTCCTTGCTGTCAAACATCACCTTCACTCCGCCACAGCGCGCAGCCATACCCGGCGACGGCGTTAATTCCTATCGAGCGATGCAGTTGGAATGGGTTGATCCTGAAGATGGCGTTTTCGTGTATAGGCAACAATTGACAAGGCAATTCTGGGGCTTCGACCTCCAGACAGGCAAACAACTGTGGGTTACAACTCCCGAATCGCAGATGCAATTCTTTGGCTTGAGCACTGCTGATTGCTGCAACGTCTATCAAGGTAAGTTCTTTGACTACGGCTACGGTGGTCAAGTCTACGCATATGACATAAAGACGGGACAGCGATTGTGGGTCTACAATGCTACCAACGTCGGGTTTGAATCCCCCTACGCTAACTATCCTGTCGGTATTGCCTGTGTTTGCGACGGAAAACTCTACTTGACCTCGAGCAAGCACACCCCTGACCAACCATTATGGCGCGGCAACTATCTGCGCTGCATTAACGCTTCAAACGGAGTGGAACTTTGGAAGTGCTTAGCGTGGCCCGATGGTATCCCAGGAGTGCCCGCGGCAGGCGTTTTTGTCTCAGACGGTTACCTAGTTTGCCTTAACAACTACGACGAGCAGCTATACTGCTTCGGCAAAGGTCCAAGTGTAACCACCGTCAACATACAGAACAACGTCCTGACGCAAGGCAGCAGTGTGCTTATCACGGGGACAGTTACTGACCAATCGCAAGGTGCAAAGAACCTGGTGTCAAGCGGTCAATTCAGCACAGTTCCAGCAGTCTCCGATGCCGACCAAGAAGCATGGATGGAGTACATCTACGAGCAGCAAATAATGCCCACAAACGTCACAGGAGTCCCAGTTCACTTGACTGCAATCGACCCCAACGGCAACTTCCAAGACATCGGCACAGCTGTCAGCGACGATTTGGGCAACTATGCAATCTCATGGACGCCGCCCGTTCCTGGAATGTACACCGTCAGAGCCACATTCGCGGGTTCTAACTCTTACTATAGCAGTCAGGCAGGGACTTCCTTTGTTGTTTCAAAGGCATCTGCCGCTGCACCCGCTGTCGTCACCCCTGTCCCAACTCAGGCACCGACCACAGTAATCGTTCCTTCCCAGGCTCCAACCGCCACAATCGCACCAACCCCCAGCCCAGTCGTCATTCCACCAACCGGCGCGACACCCACAACAACGTACATCGCAATTGGCTTAGGAGTCGTCATCATCATAGCCGCCGCTGCAGCACTCATCCTTCGAAGGCGTAAGTAGAACCAAAAAACAACAACCTTCCCTTTCCCTTTTTTTGTTCAGGGAAAAAAGTTCAGAAGCAAAGCAAGGGGCTGAGAGGGCTCTGGTAAAAATAACCTAACCTTGTTCGTTGGGTTTTCGTTCTCTCCTAAAGGGTCCAGAGCCCAAGCAAACCCTTTGACTGAAAATTTTTAGCGTCGAGTACGATAAATGTTTGAACCAAAGAGCATAATAGTCAGATGGTACAATTGACGTATCTGGTTGTTTCGTGGGGAACCGATTTGCCGGGTGTTGGGGAGTCATTTATGCGTTTGAGATGCAAAGTCGGTTTACGTGGGGACTCGAATCTGACATCGTCACAGGGGAACTCGCATGGCGGTTTGTTTTCTGTTGCGAAGCTGGTTAGGGTTAAGCAGTTCGCTTTGAGGCGTAGGGTTTGGTTTAGGGTTTTGAGTCGTGTTGAGCGGGGCGTGTTGGATCTCACCGTAAGATACGTTAACAACGTTAAGAGTGCATTGCTGGCCAAAGTGTTGACGGCCATAATGGAAAAGCTGGCGCTGGCGACGGAAAGCATCGTTGAAAGGATGGTGAGGTCTTTTGGTTCTGCTCAAGCTAGTAAGGTCAGTGAGGTAGCGGTGCGTTTAGGTAACCGTTCTGCTTGGAAGTGGGCTCTGGACAGCAGGTTTGCGCGATTCCTGGCTGTAATGCACATGAATTGGTCCGGCTCTGGAGTCTCCTAGATATGATTATCCGGACGCCCACCGAAACGTCGTTAACCTACCAAATTCGTGGCAGCCCCTTCCTCGAGCAACTTCTTCGTGACTCTGCCCTGCTAGTTTTGTTAAGCGTCGCGCATGATGAAGGGGTGGCTGTTTGACGGGGCAGGTTGAATTGTCTTTTGTCGTTCCTGCTTACAACGAAGAGGACTTTATCGAAGGTACACTTGATACTATAGATCAGGTTATCCGGGGCAGGGGTCTGCCGTATGAAATTATCGTTGTTGACGACGGCAGTCGCGATGGAACTTTGATGAAGGTTGTTAAGTACGCGAAACTTAATGGCCATATTAAGGTTGTGAGTTACGTAGAGAATTCGGGGAAGGGGCATGCTGAGAAGACTGGTTTCATGCATGCTGGTGGGGAAGTCGTGATTTTTGCGGATGGCGATTTGGAGATAGATTTGGGGACGATTTCGAAGTATCTTGAGGCTCTTAAGATCGGTGACATAGTCATAGCTTCTAAGGCGCATCCTGGATCTCAAGTGGAGGTGCCTTTGTCTCGCAGGGTTCTGAGTTACGGTTTCAACAGTTTAGTTCGGCTTCTTACTGGTGTTCCCCTGAAAGACACTCAGTCTGGACTCAAGGCTATGAATAGAAACGCGTTCATGAGCGTTTTTCCTCGGTTGGCCGTGAAGCGTTATGCCTTTGATGTGGAGCTGTTGGCTGTTGCGAATCTTTATGGGTTGAGAATTGTTGAGATGCCCGTGAAGATTAAGCTTGATGCTTTGTTTAGTGTGAGGCAGATTTGGTTTATGCTCGTTGATTTGCTTGGTATAGCTTATAGACTAAGGGTGATTCATTGGTACCAGCGTCAGGTTCCTGCCAGGAATGGTCTTCAAAAACTGGTTTCCATTGTTTTTCGTGAGTAACTGTTAGATTTTGAACGTGCTCTGAAGAGAAATTATCCGTGAATTCTGAAGCATGACTCCAAGTTATTTCAAAGAAATTTCTGCTCGGCTTGAAGGTTACGTTAGAGAGAACTGGGGTGCTCCCTTCATAGTGACATTTATGTTGCTTTTGGTTGTTGCTGCTGTTTCTTTGTCTCTCAGTTGGTCTTCTTTAGCTGATGCAGTAGCCGTTTACGCGTATTACGCTTTAGTTGTTGGGGTTGTTCTCCAATTGGCTAGTTTTCTAAAATACAGGAAGAGAGCGGGTGAAAGCTAGTAATGGGTCAGGTTGTGATGTTGGCAGAACATTTTGTCTCAATTATTATTCCCTGCAGAGATGTGGATGCTTACACAGAGGAATGCATCGAATATTGTAGACGTCTAGATTATGCGAATTTTGAGATTATACTGCTTCCCGATTACGTTAATGAGTCAATTGAGGGCGTCAAAGTCATCGCAACTGGTCCGGTGTCTCCCGGGGTTAAGCGGAACATAGGTGTTAAAAATTCAAGTGGCGAATTCTGCGCGTTCATAGATAGCGATGCTTATCCTCGTAGTAACTGGTTGACTAACGCCTTGAGGTATTTTGAGGGCTCAGAAGTTGGCGGTGTCGGAGGACCTGGGCTGACTCCCGAAGCAGATGGTTTCAGGCAAAAAGCTGGTGGCTACGTCTTATCCTCATTTATGGTGGGCGGCTTATCGAACAGATACAAAATCAAAGGCTGTTTCGAATCAGATGACGTGCACTCATGCAATTTTATCGCACGAAAATCAGTGGTTGAAGCTGCTGGTGGGTGGAATGAGAAGTACTGGCCTGGCGAAGACACTTTGATGTGTTTGGCAATAAAGAAGCTGGGGAAAAAACTGGTGGAGTCGTCTGATGTGGTTGTCTATCACCATCGCCGTCCTCTTTTCAGGTCTCATTTGAAGCAGGTTTCAAGATTTGGGGAACATAGGGGTTTCTTTGTCAAAAAGTTTCCTGAAAACTCTTTGAAGTTGACTTATTTCTTTCCCTCTCTGCTTGTGTTTTCGTTTCTTGTTGGAATAGTGCTTTCTCTGTTTTTCCCGTTCTTTGCATATGTTGTGCTGTTTGGTGTGGCAGTTTATCTTGTTTCTAGCTTAGTTGCTGCATCGCTCCAAGTAAGAAACGTAGAGTTGCTGCTTTCAATCTGGTTGGGCATAGTCGTAACACACATAGTATATGGGTCCTTCTTTTTTTCAGGTTTAGCGAAGCGTGATTTGAAACGATGAAAATCAGCATCTCCTATCCGCCAATCATTTCGGACAAAGGCGTCCCGCTTCTATCGCAGAACAGGCAATTCCAGTATTTTCAATCGCCCACATACATTTATCCTGTTGTTCCTGCGTATGCTGCAACTTTGTTGGCGAATGCGGGTTATGATGTGATTTGGGATGACGGGATTGCTGAGGAGAAAACTTTCAGCCAATGGCTAAGCGATCTGAAGCGGGCCAATCCTGATGTGATTCTGATTGAGACTAAAACTCCCGTGGTGAAAAAACACTGGTCTATAATTGGTGACGTGAAAACGGTTCTTCCTAATTTGAAGGTTGTTTTGGTTGGCGATCATGTTACTGCGTTGCCTTTGGAGTCGATGGAGCAGAGCAAGGTTGATTTTGTTCTGACTGGTGGCGACTATGACTTTTTGTTGTTGAACTTGGTTGATTTCTTAAATGGCAAGGCAAAGCAGCTTGAGTCCGGGGTTTGGTATCGAGAAAACGGAAACATAAAGAATACTGGTCAGTTCAAGCTGAATCATAGCTTGGATGATTTGCCGCATATTAATCGTGATTTGACGAGGTGGCAGCTTTACAGCGAACGAAACGGCAACTTCAAGGTTACTCCAGGCGCCTACACGATGGCTGGCCGCGACTGCTGGTGGCGAAAGGACGGCGGCTGCACTTTTTGCTCATGGCCAACGTTGTACCCAACTTTCAGAGCAATGAAGCCTGAACATTTAGCAGACGAAATCGGGTTATTAATCGAGCATTACAGCGTAAAATCAGTATTTGACGATACTGGCTGTTTTCCAGCCGGAGAATGGCTTAGGCGCTTCGCCAACCTAATGGTCGAAAGAGGATACAATAAAAAAGTTCAATTCGGCTGTAACATGCGATTTGGGGCATTGACACAAGACGATTATCGGTTAATGAAGAATGCTGGTTTCCGAATGCTTCTTTTCGGTGTGGAGTCTGGAAGCCAAGCTACACTTGACAGGCTCAACAAAGGGACGCGAATCGACGATATCATGAATGAGTGCAGAATATCCCGAGAGGAAGGGTTAGAACCGCACATAACGATTATGATGGGCTATCCATGGGAAACACGCAATGACGCACTAAGTACTTTGAATGTTGCCAAAACCATGATGCAGAAAGGCTGGGCTGTCACCCTGCAGTCTACAGTTGTTATTCCTTATCCGGGAAGCAAGTTATATGATGAAGCCTTGAAGAATGGGTGGTTCCGAGTTGACTCTAAAGATTATGAACGTTTCGATATGAAAGAAACAGTCATGACCACGCCCGACATGACGCCGGAAGAAGTAATGAAACTCTGCGACGAAATATACAAAGTATTCCTAACACCACAATATATGCTCAAACAACTAACTCGCATTCGAACACTGAGAGATATTAAATACTCAGTCAAGGGTGCAGCTAAAGTCCTGGGGCACGTGAAAGACTTTGCAAAAGAAAAATAGTGGCGCCCAGATTTCTGTTGTTTCTTCTAAAAGGGTAAAAGAAGCTCCGTTGGTTTCTGTGGTTGTAACTACGAAAAATGAAGAGAAAAACATTAAGAACTGCCTAAATTCGATAAAAAATCAAAGTCACAAGAATATTGAATTGATTATAGTCGACAATTTCTCTGAAGACAAAACAGTTGAAATCGCAAAAAGATACACATCTAATGTTTACGTCAAGGGGACCGAACGGTCTTCTCAGCGAAATTATGGCGCGAAAATTGCTCTTGGTGAATATCTAATTTATTTGGACGCAGACATGATTCTTGGACCTAGTCTAATCGAAGAATGCGTTGCCCAGTGTGAGCGCGACAAAATTGATGCACTTTACCTTCCAGAGCGAATAATTGGTAACGGTTTCTGGATAAAGGTTAGGAATTTTGAGAGAAGCTTCTATACGGGGACACCAATAGACGCTGTTAGATTCGTTCGGAGGAACTTGTTCAACAGTGTGGGCGGTTTTGATGAAACATTGGTTGGCCCAGAAGACTGGGATTTAGACAAGCGAATACGGAAAATCGCTAAAACAAGAGTCAATGTTTCGTGTCTTTATCATAATGAAGGCATTTTCAGCGCCAAGAAATATCTTGAGAAAAAGAGCTATTACACATTTGGAATAAGAAAATACGTTGAAAAATGGGGCACTGATGATTTGGACATAAAAAGGCAAATAGGGTTCTTCTATAGGATATTCGGTGTCTTTGTGGAAAAAGGTAAGCTAACTGAAATTCTAAAAAACCCGCACTTGGCAATAGCAATGTATTACTTGCGTCTTAGAGTAGCAATAGCCTTTCTTTCGAACAGACCTTGATTCTAAATATCCAATAACAAGTGAGCTGTATAATAGGAAAGTCCCAGAGCGCCAAGGTATGAACGACAAACCCTTGCGAATAGCTATGATTACCCCGTTTTTCAGCCCAAATATTGGTGGGGTTGAGACACATCTTGATGACTTGTGTGAATATTTTGTGAGAAGAGGGCATCACGTTTCAGTAATAACCTACCAGCCTCTGGCTTCAAAACGTAAGGCCTCTAGTTTAGAAGCAAATGAAAAGCTAACCATAATGCGAATTAATTGGCTCGGCAATGGTTTGTTCAACAAGCTTGAGCCATTTCCCCTTTTTGAAATAATTTACTTGTTTCCTGCATTATTCCTCAGAACCCTATTCTTTGCTCTAAGTAATAGAAAAAGAATAGACATTATTGTTGCACACGGGCTTGTGGCAGCTTTGGTTGTCAAATTTGTTGGACTTTTTCTTAGAAAACCTACCCTTGCCACAATACATACAATCTACAACTTAGATACCAAACCCCTTGTAGGAAAAATCTTTGCGTGGACCCTTCATTCTTTTGACAAGATCTTATTTGTTTCCTGCAGAATTAGGGACGAATTCGTAAATCTGGGAATAGCTTCAAAAAAGACTGAAGTTTTCACTTATTGGGCGGACAATTTGCGTTTTGCGAAATTAGACAACAATCAGGCTAAGACGAAAATTGGATGGGACGGCAAGTTTGTTGTTCTTTTTGTGGGACGTCTAATCAAAGAAAAAGGTGTTGATGTCTTGGTCAAAGCGGCACAAATGACAAACAAGAATATTTCCTTTGCCTTTGTGACTTCTGGATCTTATGAAGAGTTTAAGAAAGTGGTGGGCGGCACTATACCTTCTAACGTAATTTATGTCGGTCCAGTTGATTATTCTCTCCTTCACTTATACTATAATGCCGCGGACTTGTTCGTTCTACCTTCGCCAAACAGGGAAGGCTTTTCGAGGGCTGTTTTAGAGTCAATTTTGTGTGGAACACCCGTTATTGCAAGCAATGTTGGCTGTTTGCCCGAAGTAGTTAATTCGAGCGTTGGGCGATTAGTGGACCCTCCAACTTCTAAGAATTTTAGCAAAATTATCGAATATTATTACGTAAACAAAAAAGAGTTAGATGAATTGTCCAGAGCGTGCGTCATTTACGCTCAAAAGAAATTTTCCGAAAATGTTAATAGCGGTATAGTTGAAAAATGTTACCGTGATTTAACCGTGATCTAAGATGAGAGTACTAATAACAGGTTCCGCAGGGATGCTCGGGAGTGCCTTAAGACCTGAACTTAAGCAAAGATTATACGAAGTGATATCAACTGACATAGTTCCTTCAAAAGAAGAAGGAATTGAGTATCTGGATGTTCGAAGTTTCGATCAAGTTAAGGCCTTTATCACCAAAGTTAACCCCGATATGGTAATGCATCTTGCAGCAGAAACGGATGTAGACAAATGTGAAGTTGAACCTGATACTGCATTTCTAAGTAATACCATCGGCACTCAAAACGTAGCATTAATCTGCCAAAAAGAGAATAAGGAGCTAGTTTACATTAGCACGATTGGCGTTTTCTACGGAGATAAGCCTGAACCTTACTCGGAGTTCGATGAACCGAATCCAATTAACATTTATGGCAAAAGCAAGTTGGAGGGCGAAAAAATCGTCCAGAATTTGCTCAAAAGATATTACATAGTTCGGGCAGGCTGGATGATGGGTGGTGGTCCAACCAAAGACAAAAAATTTGTGGGCAAGATTGCGAGGCTTGCAAAAGAAAAGAGCAGGTTGCTGGCAGTTGATGACAAGATTGGAAGCCCAACTTACACCGTTGATTTTTGTGAGTATCTTGCAAATTTGATTAAAACGGGTTACTATGGCCTTTACCACTGTACCAATAGTGGGTATTGTTCAAGATACGATGTCGCCAAAAAGATTATTGAATTCTTGGGAAGGTCTAGTGTTTCTGTCGAGCCAGTTAATTCAGCTCATTTTCCCTTGCCGGCTTCACGGGCAAGGTCAGAAATGTCTCGGAATTACAAATTTGAACTGATTGGGTTGCCTAAGATTAGATCTTGGGAAGACGCTCTCAAAGAGTACATAGAGATATATTGGAAATAGCATGCCCAAAGATAGAGTCGACATCATAGCTAACACGATTATCGAAACAGGAATGAGCGGCGGAAACCGGATTTTCATTGAATGCGCTAAACGTTGGTCTGAAAATGGGGTTAATATTGAAGTATTTACGACTGAAGTAGGAGAAAGACTCTGCAAAGATAATGGGTTAGTTAGTGCCAAATACACGACATGGAAATCACACAGCTTCAAAAGACCAAACGCTGTACTGCTTTATCTAATTGGCACTATTCGAGGGTACATCTTCCTTAGTAACAAGAACAAGAATGAAACCCGAATATTGTACTCCTCATCTGATTTTTGGTCCGATTCAATTCCGGCATTGATAGCAAAGTTGAAAAACGACCATCTAAAATGGGTTGCTGCCTTCTATTTGTTCGCCCCGTCCCCGTTTAACCGAGAATTTCCGTATAAAGGTAAACGCCTTCTAACAGGCTTGGTATATTGGCTTTCACAGATGCCTGTTTATTGGCTAGTTAGAAAACATGCCGATATGGTCTTTGTTACAAATGAACCTGATCGAATTAGATTTATCGACAAAAGGCTGAAACCACACAAGGTTGTTGCTGTGCGCGGAGGTGTGGAAACAAAAAACTTGCTGCAAATTCCGGTCCAAGAGAAGAAATATGACGCGGTCTTTATTGGTCGTTTTCACCCTCAAAAAGGCGCGCTGGAGTTAATCGATATTTGGAAGCATATATGTACCTTCAGAAAAGATGCTGTCTTAGCAATGATTGGAATTGGCGAATTGGAGAACTCAATGAGAAGAAGGATTACAGAGTACCATTTAGATAATAACATCCGTCTGTTAGGATTTAAAGATGGCTTAGAAAAGAATAAGATTCTTAAACAAAGTAAAGTTGCTGTTTATCCTGCCACTTTGGACCATTGGTCAATGGCACCAGTTGAAGCTATGATCTGCGGTCTTCCTTTGGTAACATTTGATGTCCCAACCCTTAAGTTTCTAAACCCCAAAGGCATGATCAGAGTTCCGTGTTATGATAAAGATGCTTTTGCTAGAGCTATACTTGTTTTGTTAAATAACGGGAAATTATACGATGAGACACGGGAAGCTGCAATTTCCTGGGCAAGCGAGTGGTGCTGGGACAAGCGAGCAGACTATCTCTTGCGCCAGATAAGACAAGCGTGAAATGATGGCTAAATGTCGAATGAAGAAAGCCGATTTAGAAAAGCGTTCATCCGCAGAAAACGAAGACTCTCGAAATCGCAAGATTAAGGCTGATTTCAAGAACCCTCAAACGTAGGCGACCCAAATCCTTCGAATAGTCTGTTTTGCAGAAAAGGCAATTCTTGGCTTTTGTGAACCTAACAAGAAAATCGGGTGAAAAGGCACGCGTAACATTAGACTAACTAAGCGATCACTAAATTCAAATCGTAATTCATTGATTGACTTAATTATTTTCCTCTTAGTGGCACTTTTCATCGTTCTTTTATGGTTCAATTCTGGACAACAGATCGCCCATGAAGAATCAGGTTTCTTTTTTGCGCACCCTGAACGGTGGGTGTATCAATCGTTTTACGATTGGCTAGGCGCTGAATCAACAGGTTTTGGAAACCCGCAGGTTTTGCCCACGCTTCCGTTCCAAAGCACCATGCAGCTCATTAGCAGTCTTGGCATAAACGATGTTGCTAGAGAAGAACTAACGGTCATGTTTCTCCTTTCAATGTCGGGAATATCAATGTACCTGTTGACCAAATACTTGATAACAGATGAAACTCGCCGCATTGCTGGCTTGGTTGCCGGCTTTTCTTACATGCTAAGCCCTTATGCTCTCTACATATGGCATCGGTTCGACTCTGCCATCTTCTTTGTTCCGTTTCTTCCTTTGATAGCGTTACTGTATATAATGGGGTTAAACCGTGAGAAGCATATTTGGAGAAATGCTTTTCTCGTTAATCTTGGGTTACTTCTTCCTTTGGCTGCATTTGTAAACCCCGCATATTTTGCAGCGTATGTCCTCGTTGTTTTCTCCATTTTTTGTTTCTTCCTAGTGAAAAACAACAAAGATAAGAAGGCCTTTATCCATGGACTAAAGTTTACTCTTGCTACTTCTCTCATAGGTGTCTTATTGTATTCATGGTGGTTGTTGCCTCTTATGAGCAACCTTTCTGTTAGTTATCTTAAATCAACTTCGTTGATCGCTCCTTTGCCAACTTTATTATCGATCTCGTCCTCATACTTGAATCCTTCAACGGTCTTTCGAGGATTTGAAGGTATAACATTAGGGTGGGCATCAGCTGAATCCAATCCTTTGATGACGACGCTTGGCTTTTCTATTCCCATCCTTGCTTTCGCTGCGATGTTACTTCGAAGGAAGGATAAAATCGTCATCTTCTTTTCGCTTCTGGCCATTTTAGGTTTATTCCTATGTGCTGGAAGTGAACCTCCCACAGGCAGTCTTTTCCTAACGCTCTTCAAGATACTGCCGCTGTCGGGAAGTTTCAGAAATCCGTATGATAAATTTGGTCTAATCCTGGTTTTTAGCTACTCTTTCCTCGTAGGAGCTTCTATTGGGTTCATTCTTAAACGGTTGCAAAATCGTACTAAAAGACGATTCTTTGCCATATTTTTGGGTTTGGGCTTGATTTTCGTAGTGGTCGCCCCAACGGCGTTTCCCATGCTTTCAGGATCTGTTTTCAAAATTGAACCTGGAATGAACGCGGACCCAGTGAAAGGAACTAGTTACTATGTCTCTGTTCCCGAATCGTACAAAGAAGCTGATAATTGGTTGAGCGCACAAAGTGGCTCGTTCAACGTTATTTCCTTCCCTATTTCGCCGCACGATTATTTAGCATATAATTGGACATACGGATACGCTGGGATAAATCCTTGGAATTTATGGGGAAAACCCATGCTAATAGATCAGACATGGGATAGTAGCATAGATTCCATAACTGAGCGATTGAACGGTTTTGTTTCCCAGACAGATCAATTTTGGAAAATTATGGCTATCTTAAACGCAAAATATGCCCTGGTTCACAGAGACTTTCGTTACACTCCGGCATGGGATCCTACATATCCTTCCAGTTATGACCAAGATATAGTGAATCCGCTGATTCCTGATTTCGGAAATTCAACACCATTAATGTATCAGAAAGCTCAGGTTCCAGATTACACTGCGGCGGTTCAGATTTTGATTCCTCAAGATAACTGGACCACCGCAAAAATACCCGAACATAAAGTTGAACTAGACGAAACAACAACTATTGATGGTCAGCCATCTCTCAAAATTACTTCTCTTATGGCAGGAAATGAAAATTGGGAAGGTGGCGTTGAGTGTACCTGGGCAGCACCTGAAAATCTATCTGCATTTGGCTTTCTGGGTGTCTGGTTGAATTTTAACTCCTTAGGTAATGTTTCTCGCGCTTACCTTGAATTGCAAGATGTTAATGGTAATTTTGAAAAATGGGAGATAACTAATCAGCTTGGCACTTCATGGAAACAAGTAGAGGTTCCGCTTAACAGTTCCTCCTTGTGGCAAAGTTCTGCTAACATTGACCTATCTTCAGTTAAAGAATTGACAATTACTATTCAGAAAACCATAGGTCCGATGGTCCCATGTGTGTGGTGGATAAATAATGTAGATGCAGTGCCTGCAAAAACAGTTGAACAGGCACTTCCAATAAGTGATTGGAAGGAAGCTCAGGTTCCCTCTCATGTGATTACTTCTGATAGCTCTATGTCTGTTTGCAACGATTCTTCCATTAAAATTGTTTCAGACATGATCGAGCCAGAAAACTGGGAGGGTGGTGTCGAATACGATTGGGGCACTCCAAAGGACCTTTCACAATGTCAATTCATCAGTTTTTGGATTAACTTTGAATCGCTAAACTCAGTAACCAGAGCCTATGTTAAAATGACTGATAGCGCCGGCAATTATGAAAAATGGGAGATAACAAACCAAATTACTACTTCATGGATTAGAATAGCTATTCCATTAAATGGAACTGCGCAAATCCAAACTCCTCATGAGCTGAACATGTCATCGATAAAATCTATTACTATAACAATTGAAAAAACCTTGGGCCAGATGGAACCAACCACTTGGTGGCTAGATGATTTTGAAGCTGAGCCTGCGATGTTCTCTCAACAACTTCACATTTCGAAATCTGAAACATTTGGCGACCTTGATTTCTTCCAGATAGATGACAACTTCCTCCCACAATTGGTTCACGTTACGAATCAATTCAAATTCACAACTGACGAAAAAACTATGTTTAACGATTTGGAAACTACTTCAATTGACCCACGAAATGAAACATTATTCCTTCTTTGCCAATTAAGCCAAAGCGACATTCAGGTCATTAATAGTTCAGATGTGTGTGGTCAACCGCTTCCAAATATAACCTTTAAGGAAATTAACCCCACTTTGTACAATGTCTATGTTGAGAACGCTAGTGATCCCTTTTTCCTAACATTTTCTACGACGTTTGATACAAATTGGATTGCATCTTACGACAATTCAAATTATTTACAACTATGGCCTTCTCAATCTATCTCTGATCAATATCATTTTCAAGGGAATGGCTTCGCAAACGTTTGGTATATTAACAAAACGGGAAATTACACAATTACACTCCAATATCGCATTCAACAATTCTTCTATGTAGGTATTTCCGTTTCAGCTTTTACAGTAATAGTCTGTACAGTTTATTTAAACAAAAACAGGATACTCCCTAAGCGCGCTTTATCACGCCCAAAATTTACAACGAATCATGGCAAGAAAAACATCACACGCTAGCCAACGCACAGTCCAACTAGAACCTCAATTAATTCTCAGTGGCTCTTGACCAGAATAGATTAATCAAAGAATAGAAAAGTAGTCACGAAAACGATAACGCCCTAATGTGAAAACCACGTTATCGTTCTTTTGAGTCCCTTTTCGAAGGTTACGTTTGATTTCCACCCTGCAAGCTTTTCTAGTTTGCTTGTGTCTGGGCAGCGTCTTTTCGGGTCATCTTTGGGCAGTGGGTGGAATTCTATGGCTGATTTGCATTTGGTTGTTTCTTTAACTTTCTTTGCCAGTTCAAGTATAGTGACTTCTTGAGTGTTGCCAATGTTTACAACTTTTCCCTTAGCTTTCGGGCTTGTCGTCAACAGCATTAACCCTGTTATTGTGTCAGTTATGTAACAAAATGATCGGGTCTGTTTTCCATCGCCATAAACCGTTATGGGCTGATTAGTCAACGCCTGCAGAATAAAACGGGACATAGCCCTGCCATACAAGCCGTCTTCTCGCAAACGCGGACCGTACGTGTTAAAAATCCTCGGAATCTTCACGTCTAACCCATACTGCTTATGGTATGCAACAAGCAAAGCTTCCGCGAACCGTTTTCCCTCATCATAACACGATCGAGGACCAATGGGGTTGACTTTCCCCCAGTAACTCTCAGGCGTAGGAACAACTTCCGCGTCGCCATAAACCTCTGAAGTTGAAGCAAACAACAGCGTTGCATCATTTTTCCTCGCTAACTCCGCCATTTTCTCTGTGCCAAAGGCACTAGTCTGCAGCGTTTGGATCGGGTGTTGTTGGTATTCGTCCGGCGAAGCGTGCCCAGCCATGTGCATAATAATGTCGATTTTTTCTTTGCTATCGTATTCGCAAACGTCAGATTTAATTAATCTAAACTTCGTATTCTGCAACAAATGGTCGATGTTCTTCATTCTTCCAGTAGATAAATCGTCCACTGCTGTAACTTCAGCGCCAAAATTCACCAGAATATCACAGAGCCAACTGCCAATAAACCCCGCGCCTCCAGTTATCAACACTTTTTTTCCTACAAAAAATTCTCCTTTGATGTTGCTCCTTATCTTTTCGATATCTTCGAGGATTATGTCATCAATCACTCTTTTGGCGCCTCTTGCAAAACTGGTTATAAGACAATTCCAAGGCTTCCCAATACCTCTCAGGACTCCCAATATCCAAATGTGAATACCCTTTATCCAGCTTAACTGCATAAACCTTTAAGCCCCAATCAACGAGCTTCTGAATAGCATCAGTTAACTGAACCTCCCCATTTCTGCCTGGTTCAGTTTCCTCCAGCGCTTTGAAAATAACGGGGTGAAAAACGTACATGGCCATAATTGCCAAGTCAGTCGCGGGCTTCTGTGGCTTCTCAACCACCCTCCGGACCTTGAAAACTCCCGATTCAACCTCGTCCCCTTCAACAATTCCATACTGCCGCGGGTTCTCAATCTCCAACGCAATAAACGCTGCATCAGCATTAAAACGCTCATACGCATCAAGCAGTTTCTTAAGATAATCCATATCCTTCGAGATTATACAACTATCACCAGCATGAACCAAACACCTTTCGTTCTGCACAAACGGCCGAGCCAACAAGACTGCATTGCCAAACCCTTTAGGTTCAGGCTGATTAACCCACATAACAGTTGAAGAATTGAGCTTCTCATAAAAATCCTCCAAATCCGCAGCTTGACAATCTTTACCCAAACCCTCAAGGGTTCGGACGCAATTAGCGTCAGGAGTGAAATGATCCTCTATAGCACGTTTTCCCCTGCCGACAACATAGCAAAACTCTCGAAGCCCAGCCTCATGCAACTGCTCAAAAACCATCTGAACCACTGGCTTCACTGATGCCTCGCCGTTTGCAGTCTTAGAGAAGATAGGAAGCATCTCTTTAGGCTGCTCTTTCGTCGCTGGAAACAGCCGCGTCCCCAAACCTGCAGCTGGAATTATAACTTTCCGAACCATTTAGTCCCCTCCTCTGTCTCCCAGATTCTTATGCAACCAATATATAATTAGTGTACACATAGCAACCTAAATTGCTAGACTCGGGGAATCAAATCTGGAAAAACCAAGAATATCCGTGATAGGCGTTGGCTACGTGGGCTTGTGCACTGCAGTTGGCTTTGCAAGCAAAGGATACAGCGTTACTGCCTCAGACAGCGCCACTGAAAAGGTAGCTAAAGTTTTAGACGGGATCCCCCCGTTTCATGAACCTGGTCTGCAAGAGATGCTCAAAAAATCCATCCGAAATGGTCTTCTCCAATGTCTCGTTAACGGAACTGAAGAGGCGGTCCTAAAAACAGACATCACCTTCGTCGCTGTTGGGACGCCCAGCAAACCCGACGGAAGCATTGACCTCCAATTCGTCGAAGCAGCGGCACATGACATCGGTAAAGCAATCAAACAAAAAAACGAATATCACCTCATCGCCGTAAAAAGCACGGTTATTCCCGGGACGACACAGAACATAATTAAGCCTATCCTCGAAAACGAATCAGGAAAAAAATGTGGCCAAGACTTCGGGTTATGCATGAACCCAGAGTTTCTCCGCCAAGGCTCAGCGTTAGCCGACACCTCCAACCCCGACCGCATAGTCATGGGGGGAAACGACAAAAAGTCAACGGCCACAATCGAGAACCTCTATAAAAACTTCTACGCACCAAAGGTTCCGCCCATAATCAGAACTTCGCTGACTACAGCCGAACTGATAAAATACGCCAGCAACGCCATGCTCGCCACAAAAATCAGCTCAATAAACACAATCGCAAACATATGCGAAAAAATCCCAGGCGCCGACGTGAAAGCCGTAGCAGAAGCCATGGGCCTGGACAAACGCATCGGTCCACTCTTCCTAGACGCTGGCTTAGGCTATGGCGGTTCATGCTTCCCCAAAGACATCAAAGCTCTGATCGCGTGTTCAAAAGCCTTCGGCTACACGCCTGAACTGCTGGAATCAGTCGAAGCCATCAACAAAACCCAACCCCTGAAAGCCGTCCAGTTCTGCAGGGAGCTACTGGGGAACCTCGAAGGCAAACACATAGCGATATTGGGTTTAGCATTTAAGCCTGACACAGACGACATGCGGGAAGCGCGAGTGGTGCCGATAGTGAACCAACTGCTGAAAGAAGGCGCCAGCGTAACCGCCTACGACCCCATCGCCATGCCGGTCGCAAAAACCATCTTCCAAAGCAAAATCCAATACGCACCCTCAGCAATTAACTGCCTAAAGAACACCGACTGCTGCATAATCGTAACCGAATGGGCAGAATTCAAGAAGCTCACGCCAGAAGACTTCACCAAAAACATGAAACAGCCCAACCTCATAGACGGCAGAAGAATCTACAACCCCGAAACCTTCAGAAAAAAAATGAAATTCGCTGCCATAGGTCTAGGAAACTGAAAAACTTCCATTCATAAGCCACTATTTTTTGAAATCTTCCCGCTGGAATCAAGTAACAATCAGTGGTGTATTTTAGGCAGCATTAAGGTTTGTCACATAATTCAAGCCAAAGTTTAACAAAACCAAAAAGACAAAAACAATAATCAGCAACTCAACCCAAATTTTCTGAAACCTCGAACTCTTGGACCCAGAAGCAAAACGAACAACTAGGGAAAGCCCTAACCCAGAAAACACAAGTGAAGGCATCATAAAAAGAAACCGATTAAATACGTACACGTCGTAACTCCCAGAAGCAAAAATCATGTATACGCAGGATACAAAAACCCAGGAAACAAGAAGATTTGACATCTCAGACTTGAAGCTGAGCATAAAAAGCAAACCAACTATTGAAAGCAAGATAAAAGGCGCGTTAGCAAAAGAACCGCCCAAATGGAAATCGGTCGTAAGACGCAAACCGTTCAAAATAACGGCTCCATTGGGAAAACCAAAACTCGAACCAACCATATTAGAAACGAACGATGCTGTTGAAAAGGGAATAAGCATTTGCCGAACAAAATCACTAACCAAACCCACAACAACACTCGCCCCCACAACACTCGCCTTCCACTTGAAACTCTGCCACAAACTACGGTCCTGAACAGCAAGACGCCACTCCAAAAACACAAACCCGCCTAAAGAAACGGCGAAAACAAACCATGTCCCAAGATGAGTAAACAGAATCAGCACGGAAACGCCCAGCAAAGCAAACAGACCCAAACTCGACCATGAACGGAACACCTTCAATAGCAGGATAAAGTAAACATAAACCAAAATCACAGCTAGCATGTTAGCAAAATAACCCGAATAAAGCAATCCTAACGCCGTGATCGAGAACGGCGCAAGAAGCGCTGTGTAAACTAGCGCCTCACGGAGTCGACAGAAAAGCCGCAGAACAAACACTGAAACCACACAGAACAGGGGGATAAGCAAAGCCGGGAAAAACTGGACAAGATGCAAAAGCGGAACTACATACGAAAGCAAAGTCAAAAAAACAAAAAACACCGGTCGGTCAGTGCCAAAAGCCCAAGTCAAAGCCGAGTTAACATCAAGCCCCCGCATATGCACAACCCTAGGATAATAAAAAGCGGAATCCACGCTAACTAACCGGTAAGTAGGGTTCACCCACGGCAAAACGGTAATAACTACAAACAAAGAAGAAACAACAACGGAAACTAAAACTGCTGCAGAGAGCGGAAAACGCCCACCCAAAGGCTCATACGCCTGCTCCTTGAAGGAACTAAACGTGCCGCGCAAACGCGCCGCAACTCTAGAAAACCAATTACTTTTCCACCTGCCCCCCAAAAAAGTCGTAGACAAAACCTTCCAAGAGAACGCCGCAACACCCAAAACTATGAAGAGCAGGTAACCATAGGGCAGAAGCGGATAAAGCAAATTCGACAGGCTCAACTCTACCTGCCGCCAATGCAACGCCGCAGCCGAAGCCGCAGCGGGAAGGTTCAGCGCAGCGGGAACGTTGAACAAAACCAAAGAAGCAGCTTCAACAAACACAAAAACCAAAACAGCACCCGCAACCAAACGTTTCAAGAAAGAAAAACGCGAAACACCAAAACAAGCACGAGAAAAAACCAAACACAAAACAACCAGCACAACACTATCCAAAGCATAGGGCAAAAACCCAAACAACCCCAAACCACCCAACAACGCCAGGACGGTAGGAATAAGGGCCAACGATGAACTACGCCGACTTACGCCTGCACTCAGGAGCAAAGCAGAGAAAAGCCAGATCGACACCAAAACCACCGCGCCACCCCAAACTGCGCTGTCCAAACCAGGCGAAAACAAACCCCCACTCACACTGTACTGAGCCATGCTTCGGTGGCTAAGCACCAAAAAAGACTCGCCCAAACTTGACGCAGAAAACAGCAAAACGTAAACCGTACCCAACCCAAGCAGAAGCGCAACTGCCCAGTTAACCAGTTTTTTCGCGTGAACGCTATGTTCTGAAGAGTTGAGATTTACCGTTAACGTGCCCCTGAGCGCAACTACTCTATAACAGCGCTTTCATAAAGCTAACGCATAAACCAACAAACGACGATAGCGCGCCGCGCTATTGGTAAACATGAAAAAGCAGTGTCACCAAAGTACTTCAACACATAATTTATGGACAAGGCAGCGCGCGTTAATCGAGCCAAATGAAAAAGGGGAAGTGGAGTTTTTTGATTCCTAGTATATTGTTGGCATCTTATCCGCAAGTATCAATATTTCCGATATTGGAGTGACGAGGTGGAAATCGAAGTCTAAATAGTACAAGAACCCAGCCATCGTCACAAGATCTCTCACAGCTTCCGCGGTAGGGGCTTCAAATAGCATGAAGGCTTTGTGGTTAGGGTCAAGGTGTAGGTCCAAGAGAAGTTTTACGTTGAGTTTCTTGCTGAGTACGGGAAGCTGTTCGTAGGCTTTTTTAGACATTTCTCTTGCTGCTTTGTTGGACATTGGGCACACGTTAGGCGGATGAGTCCCAATTAAGGCGTATTGCGGCATAATATCAATCTCCAATTCCTGCACGCACAAGGAAAGATTCGATAATTTAAGAACTTGTGACTGCAAAATCACAACAGCGTATTGTTAATAACTTGGTAGAGCCTCACAGTGGTGGACGTATATTTGTGTCTGGACCGATTGACATAGTGCTTGCTATACACAACGCGTTTCGTCGTGACATTTTCCAAATTGATGATTCCATCTTTAAAATAGCTCGTAGTGGCGGAGACCTCACGCCTCCTTTGGATCGACTCCACACTATGAATGAGATTCTGGATTATCATGCAAGGGGTGAAGAAGCTGCGGTTTTTCCCGCAGTTGATAATGTGGCGCCTCTCGTAGCTAAAGCCTATTTGATGGATCACCGTGAACTGGACACTATGGTAAGTGGGCTAGAAGCAATGCGGGAAATGCCGGATCCACTATCCACAGCTAGGGCGACAGCCGTTTTACGCTCGCATCTGCGGATTCATCTGGATAAGGAAGATGCCCATTTATACCAGATTCTTAGAGAGCGAACAACAGAGAGCGAGCAGGCAACCATAGCTGGACTCATGTCAAAAAAAGTGCCGCCAGACAAATTTCCCACTATGATTCAGTGGCTGTTTCCCTTACTTGACCTTAAAGACCAAACTGTTGTTGCAAAGGGTTGGATGACCCTAATGCCTCCACAAGTTTTCGCTAATATCAAGCCTTCAATAGAAAAGGCAACTGCTGAAAACTGGGTCGAGTTAACCAAGCTAGTCCCAGAACTAGAACACAAGTGAAATTTCGCAAGACAATCCAACATGATGCTGTTTTTAGCACCCCCCAAGTTCAATTTCAATCACCAAACACAAAAAAGACTTCGTTTTTTCTGAGCGCTCCGCCAAGCAACCATCCCCCAATGAAACATGCTATTCTACTCAAGTTGTTGCCCAAACTCAATTAGGCCTAAGCGCCTGCGCTGCCGCGTTAGCACCAAATACGCTCCGCTTGTGCTGTCTACTTTGTCGTCGCGCTCGGCCTCGGGAAAAACCTCCGCTTCATCCAGGAATGCATTGATGTACACGCCTCTAACAACGAAAACGTTGCCGCGCTCCACTGCACTGCTCAGAGATCCAGCCCGCGTCACCATGTCGCCCATACTCCTTACCGAATGAAAGTTAAGACCCTTCAAGACGTCGCATACATAGTGGTTTGAAGCAATTTTGCCGCTTGCGCCTCCCTCTTTCTCCATCCAAACCACTACACGGGAGCCGTCGAGTTCTGCTGTCCTACGTATTCGATCTTGAGTCTGTTTGGGTGTAACCCTGAAGTGGGCTACGTCAAAGATGAAGAGTTGGCCGTCCTTTAGCCCCGCCAGAGTCCCCGTTGTCCAGTCTGGGTCCTTCCCTCTGGCCGGCTCATTACGAGTTGCTTTCAAAGAGCCATTTGACCAGCGGCTTATAGCGTATCGTACCTTTAATGCCAAACCATTCGTGTTCTTCCTCTTTATCTTCTCGTAAACTCAGCACGGTCAATCTGTTGCATCTGAGTTCTTTTCCTGCTTTTAGCAATGAACGGATTTCTCTTTCAAGAGTTTTTGCGTCCTCAAGCGAATAGCATGCTTGTATGAGTTCTGTTACTTCGGTTCCTTTTTTGATCACAAAATCCACCTCTTCGCCCTGCAGGTTCCTCCAGTAATAAAAGTTAAGTTTGCTGTTCAATTCTTCCCTTTTGAGCTGCACTGCCACGTAATTCTCAAAAAGCTTGCCATAGTTTGGACTTGATTGGAAAGCCTTCGCGGCAATCATACCATTATCGTAGGAATACATTTTTCTTTTTTCAGCAACACGTTTTGTCTTGTACGAAAACCTGCGTAAAGCGAACATGAGGTATGCTTCTTCTAAGAAACTGCAGTATTTCTGTGCGGTCATGCTGCTTTTCATGTCCACCGCTTTTGCGAGGGAGAGGTAAGAGAATTCTGAAGTCAAATTTGACATAAGGCAGATGGCTAGTTTCTCTATGTCAGGGCCTTTTCTGATGTTGTGACGTTTGATTATGTCTTTGTATATTATCGAATCGAATAGCACGGTAAGATATTGACTTGCATTAAGAGTTTTCGTAGCGGTTTCGGGGTACCCTCCCGACCGCAAGTAATTTAGGAGCAATTCCTCCTTTTCTTGTGTGGTCAGCTTATCCAAATCAGCTTTTTTGGCTTTGCAGTATTCTCTGAAAGAGAAGGTCAGCACCGTTGTTGGTAAATGTCTGCCTGTTAGGTGTGTCGCAAGGTCTGTGCTCAAAAGCTTTGAGTTGCTTCCTGTTACTACAATAGAATAGCCCTGTCGCTGTAATCTGTTCACGAAAAGCTCCCATCTGGGCAGGTTCTGGATTTCATCGAAAAAAAGGGTTTGCGGGTTACCATAGATCTGTTTAACTTCTGAGATGAGGTCTTCGTGGTTTTCCAAGTTTGCCAATGCCTCGCTATCAAAATTTATGTAACCGAAGTTTCCGACGCGTCTTAGTGTATTCAGGCAAAAAAAGGATTTTCCGGCTCTTCGAGGGCCCATAACGACATTTATGAGATTGTGTTCCAGCGAAAACGGTTCTGTTTCCCGTTGGATGTAAGGTTCATTAAATGTTTCTTCGAGTTCAGCCTTCTGAATTAGTACAACATCTTTTAACATGTTTTATAACTTAATATAAACAAAGTATATAAAAATTTATATTACGTTTATCCAACTACAAAATCATCGTGTTTTCGATACTTGCTGTTTTGAGAACTCTCAGGTATGGCTTGAAAGATCTTTGAATTGCTGCAGCCAATTTAGCCCGTAGAGCCCGTCCTACATTACGGAGCTTTCCGTTACGGAGCTCCGACATGTCATGTGTCGGAAACTCGGATGGCGCGAATCAAGCGAAAAAGCAAATGATTTACTTGCCTCGGGATACTTCAGAATCGAAGACACTTTACCGTAATTGATAAAGCCGCCAAAACAAAATGCAAGAGAGCCATATCGCTACCGGACTGCTTCACTCTGGCGCTAGCTTGCAGAATCGCGGGCATGAAAGCTAATCGCTTTCGGCGCATTTATAAATGAGTGAAAACCGTAAAATATCGTGCCGACTGTCGAGTTTGATTTCGAGATTGAGTGAAAACCGCTTGGCGGATGTTTTGAAGCTTTTCTATGATAAGTGTAATACGTCGAGTTTACATATCGTTATTATTCAGTCAATCGTCAACAGGTGACTTGTTTGGAAGAGATCGCAGATAGAATCGTAATAGATCCTTTCCAAAGCCATCCTGGTCCATTTTTTCATACCAAACGATGGATTAGAAGTCTGCGCTAAGTTATGAGAAGGCGGATTCAAAAATAGAACATTAGTATCGAATAATTTTAGCGCTTATTGTTCCAGAAGTCTTTCAAGTTCTTCAGCGGTTAACCCAGCTTGCCGCAATATGGACTTGAGGGTTCCTTTCTTAACCTCTGGATGGACGGGAACTATAACTATGTAAATGTTATCGGACGTTTTCCTTTTTAATCGAACGTGACTTCCTTTTCTGCCTACTACTTGGAAGCCAGCTTTACTCAAAGCCTTAATTATTTTAAGGCCTGACACAGGCTTCTTCTTTGGCATGTGTTTTTACGCTCAACGTAGTAAGAATGGCTGATCGGTCGGTTGGAATTTTGGCGTCTTCATCTTCGAGGTAAAGCTCGATTGCCTCTCGCAAGTTGCTTAGAGCATCTTCAACGTTTTTTCCTTGACTAGCTATATCCAGATCAGGAGACCAAGCAATTTGCAATTTCCCCTCTTTCCAGAGAATTGCTGAAAAAGTTATACTTTCAGTCATTATTAGCCTCAAGAATAAGTCCGTGTAAATCTTAAAATAGTTTGCGCATGAAGCCAAAGACTATATTGACACTGTTTCGCTAACAGCGAAAGCAACCGCGCGCTGTTTGTCTAATAAAGGCATTTCTTTCGCGTCAAACAGACCAAAACAACCCATTGAGAAAACTTCCGACGTACTCAGTGAGTGCAATTTGATATGAATGAATGCTCTATCCTATTGCGCTGTTTCAACTCAATTGTAAATTTGCAGCTTTCCAACAAAACTCTTTCACAACCTTAACCCGAAAAAACCCAAATCTTCAAGCTTTACCAAAACCTAACCCAAACCAACCACTTCCAACCCAGCTCAATCCCCTTAAACTGCAACTTTCTTGCAAACCTAAAGCCGCAGCGCCATGTGAAAGGGCAAGAAGATTTTTATAGTGAACCCTTCAGAGTTTCCTGTGGTGAGATTTTGTCAAATTTTGTTGTTCTTGGAAACTGGACAGAACAAGGAATAAAAAATGTTAAGGACGTTCCTGAAAGAGTCGTAAACGCCAGAAAAATGGTCGAAAAAGCCGGAGGAAAAATGCAGTTCTTCACAACCATGGGAAAATACGATTTTGTTCTGGTTGTTGAAATTCCCAAGGATGAAGACATGGCGGCAATTCTACTGTGCCAGGGCAGCATGGGCAACATTCGAACAATAACAATGAAAGCCTGGACAGAAACAGAAGCCGCCAAAATGCTGAAGTCACCGCACCCATAGCTTTCGATTAGTTTAGAACCCCAAAATCACCATCCACAGATCAAAATTCGCATCTCATAAACTGGTAAGTATAGCCAGCATTATTGCCAACGAGCAAATCCGACCAATTAGCCCGCGCGGGTTGCGGATGCTAGATTAATTTTTGCGCGCATATTTGATGATTTAGAAAGTTTTAAGTCAACTTTACTATGGTAAGTATCAGGACAGAGTAGAAATGAGGAAAAGAGACCTTTATTGGATAGTTCTCACAGCGTCTTTGATCATCACTCTGGCATTTATTCCAACATGCGTTCATGCGGCGAATGCTAAAACACAGTTGTGTTTAGTCATAGATGGATCAAGTAGCATTAGTAGTAGCGAATGGAACCTCATTAAGCAAGCCATAGCTAAAGCAATAAACGAAACCATCCCCCACGACGGCTCGGTTGAACTCGCAATAATTCAGTTTGGATATTCAACAGGTGAAGGTTACGCAAAAACAGAATTGAAACCCACTGTTATCGACAACACCAATTACAATGCGACAGCCGCTCAAGTTTTGACCATGCCTAAAGCTAACGGTAATACTCCGACAGCACACGGATTATATCTTGGATGGAGCGAACTGAAAAATTCACCAAATTTCGCCGGAGGCACTAAGAAGGTTATCAACCTGGCTACCGACGGAGTTCCTAACGTAAGAAATGGCAACGCCACAACCGACTTGGACGGAAGCGGGGGTTCGCCGACCGCAAAAGATGACGTTGTCGCAACAGTGAACGCCGCTGTTTCTGGGGGACTTGATGAGTTGGATGTAGAAGCGATCAGTATTACGAAACTGGACAGTGACTGGCTAAGAGGCTACGTTGTTCGTCCACAACCGGCTATTGAAGCACCGCCTTTCACCAAACCCGGATGGATACGGATAGTTGCAGATACTGCGACATTCGCAAATACGATCGGACAAAAAATCGGGGTCATAATTTATGGAAACGATAATGTGTGGGTGCCTCCAGCAGAAGGAGCGCTTGCCGCGGGTTTAGTAACTGTTGGACTGACAAGCGTTGTTTCAGCAATTGGTTCTGCTGTTGCGAATCCTGAAACTTTGCAGAGCGGTACAGTTGCCCAGAAATTTGTAGACCTGTTGCCGGAAATCTTGAAGAAATGGCTACATGACTTCATCTCTTCAAAGCGCAAACTGACTATTTCTAAGAAAGCTGGTCACGCGCTTAAACTGACCAAGCTAGAAATCGCGTCCTACACTGTTGCCTCAGTAGTTTTGACGCTTGCTTTTGCTTATGCAAAAGCCCAAACCCTGAATGAAATCTTGTTAGTTTTGCCTACTGTATTCGCAACAAGTATTGTTGTGGGGTTTGTTAAGAGTTTTGTTGAAGAAGCAATCGCCCGAAAACTGGGAGTGTGGACAGAGCACCGCTTGTGGTATTTTGGGCTTGCCTTATTTGTCTTTTCCACTTTGGTTTTCAGAGCTCCCTTTTCTTCTCCGAGTCGAAACATAAACTACTCTCAACAATTCACTAAACGATCACTTGGATTAGTTTCAGCAGCTTCTGTATTCATCGGTTTAGTTTTCGCAGTTATTTTCTACATCATGTTTATCAACGGCTTTACCTTGATTGGAAGCATAGGCATGGTAATGTCTCTTACAATAGCTTTTTTCGAGGCTCTTCCCATTCCACCTATGAGCGGCAAGGACATTTATAATTGGAGCAAAAGTCTGTGGACAGGACTGTTCATAGCAACCTTTTCGCTCTATGCGCTCTGCCTTCTTCTTATGTGATCTTGAAGGCCTATCTTACGTTTACAGAAAACTGTAAAAAATGTGATGATGAAAAAGATGCGTTGTTCTGATTGGCAATACTTGGGATGCATATTTGCGGCAGTAGGGGGAGCGCTGACTTTGTCGGGCGCAATTGCTCTTTACAGTCTCCAACAAGGGCTCTTGCTAAAAACACAATACGCCTCCTCTTTTCTTCCAGTTTTACTTGTTGGAGTCTTCGTTACAATCTTGGGCTTGGTTGCTTTCTTTCGTTCTCTTCGAAAGAAGGGCGCTGAGATTCCACCAGCTCCTTCTACGGAACTTCCTCCTCCGCCACCATCATGAGTTTACCCTCTGCAACTTTGCTTTCTCGTCTTCATTCTGATTGGCCCATCTATTCCTACACAAGTTTTATTAGCTAAACCAGAAAAATAGACAACGGAGAGTTTGCAGTGAAAACCAAAAATGCATCATTACTCTTCATTACGCTTGTTGCAGTATTCTTGCTTTTGGCAAATGCAACCAAATCAACCGTTGCTACATACTCTTACGGTGACACTATAGTCATAAATTCGGATGGGTCAGTCACCCCCGCTTCTGCACCAGTAGTTCGCAGCGGAAACACGTATGTCGTTACTGATGATGTTCTAATGCTTTCAAGTACCAACGAGGGAATCAAAGTTGAGAGGGATAACATAGTTCTGGACGGGGCTGGACACAAACTCCGAGGCAACGGGCAAAGTTCAGCAATATACATTAACGGGCGACTTAACGTAACCATAACGCGTTTCTTGTTGGATAACTTCTATTGGGGACTTGAAATTCGGAGCAGCACAAAGTGCACCATCTCCGAGAATAATCTAACCGCAGTCATGTACTGTATCTACATTGAAGATTCATCAAACAACAAATTCTACCACAACAACATCTACGGGGTTCCCTACTACATGAACTCAAGCAATACTTGGGACAACGGATATCCTTCGGGCGGAAACTACTGGGATGGGTACCCGTACCCTGATGTGAAAAGCGGAAATAGCCAAAATCTTCCTGGAGGCGACGGCATTGGGGACACACCCGTGGGTACGGAGATTTTTAGCCAAGGCGGAACCAACGTGGACAATTATCCATTAATGAATAAACAAGTGATTGCGAATTCCAACTCAAATAACTCAGTTTCACCATCTTTGAGCACTTCACCCGTTGAAACATCAAACCCAACCATTGAACCTTCAAGTGTAACCACAACAAAACCAGCTCCTTCACCTACAGTACCAGAACTTACATCGACAGCGCTAATAGGGCTATTCATCATTCCAGCCACAGCAGCAGCATTGTTGTACAGGAAAAAACAGCGCAAAACGTAGTCTTAATAATTTTCTTGGGCTTCCGATTATGCAGGTCATGAGGACAAATAATTCTAATTTTAATAATGTGACTCACCTACATTCTAATTTTATTAAAGCAACTCAATTTCAAAATTCGAAGTAAAAAAAAGAAAGCGACATCATTTGGCCAATCTGCAAAAAGAGCTCGCGTTTAGCCGCCGTATGCTACAAGTTCCGTTGACGATATCAGAGCTCCGTTTTCAGTCAGTTCTTGTTTTACCATGCCAACAACCGGTATGTTCGAGTTCCCCCAAACAGTCGTCACATAGGTATTTCCCAAATCCTTGGTTGTAGTGCTAGCTTTGTCGCAGTTGAAAGTGCCAGCGGGAACCCTGACTGACTCTTGACTAATGACCGTGTTCGGATTGATTGCTGTTGGAGTGTCGTTAACATCACCAGGCGAGTAATCATTTTCGACAGTAGATATCACTGCGCCGTTCGAGGAGATCACTATTTTGTAATGAAGCCCCTGAAGGCTGCTTTTATCCAACCAGTAAGTCGTAACAGTCTTCATCACGTCCCCACCAGCGGAAAACTTTAGTTCAGTCTGCAGCAACCAGCAGTCAACTCCTTTGATAATCCCCTCGTCAACAGAGTAACCCAGGTCGTAATTTCCAGTTATTCCTCCATTTCCATCATAGTTCTCCTTAGTGTAATTAGCCCAGGCTCCAACTCGGTAGCCCATATAGGCTTGTCCTGACGGACCAGGCGTCGCAGTAACTGAAGGAGTAGATGTTGGAGAAGCCGATGAATAGGGCGAAGTTGTAGGGGAAGAAGACGCGGTTGGTGTTGCCGAGGGTGAATGCGACGCAGAAGGTGAAGGATTATTACCATTGTTCGTGGTCAGCGTCGTCACGTAATAAGCTCCAACAATAACCGCAACTGCTAAGACTATAACCAACGCAGCAATCACGGTCTTTGAAGAACGCTTTGAAGACGTAGGCGGAGGCGGCGGAGGAGGAGGATAATCCATCGTACTCATTATGCTTTTCTTCATTTTGATCCATGTTATACTCAGCTAGTTTTAAGATAAAACTTTCGCAGAAAAACGTTCCACGCTATAAACCAGACATCAGGCAATATAATATGGGCATGTGGCCAGTTTGGTAACTTTACACTCGCAAATGCGCAGGGCAACACGGTTTCTAGCTTGTGGTACCTTAGCCACTCCCCTCCAACGCAGATTCGCCATCATAAGCTCCAACTTTCCAGCCCGAAAACTCCTCTCAACAGACATTCTCAACCTGTACAAGCCCACCAACCTCGGGTCACCCTTAACCCTGAAACGCTTCGTCAACCACAAATCAATCATCGGATCCTTGATGTTAGACGGGTAAGGAATGATGGGTTCGGCCCCCAACTTTCTCACCGCCGCGAAAACATCAACCGAGTAATACTGCCTGTCGGCTATTACATGACTGATGCGTTTCCCAAAACGTTTAAGCACGCTTGGAGCCCGCTTCAACAACGGACCCACAACGTCCTTATCGTTAACGTTTGCAGATCTAACAACGTAACTTATTGGAAGAGCAGACATCGAAGCAACCATGTGGACTCTCCACCCAAGCTCATAGTTCCTGCGGTCAGTCTTCCCGACTCTTGCACCCCAGTCGCCTACGCCGCCTTTCCTTCCGCGCCTCGAGTTCGCTTTCATGAAGGTGCTGTCCACGCTGACCTTAACGGATGCTTCTGAGTCTACTATGCCCATTTTGAACGCTTGATCCCTGAGCCCGTCGAACAGGCCTTCAATCGTGTCTGGACCGGCGCGAGCGATGAAGAGGCTGAAAGTGTTATGCTTCGGAGCCAAGTCGCCTGTGAACTCGCATATTTCCCGGGCGTAACGTCTCCTCTCCAGCTTTCGGCAGAGCTTCCTCAATGATGGTACGGCTTCAAAACGCATGAACAACAGAGCCAGAAGCATGGAACGCACAGGATAATGCGGTCTGCCTTTCCCAGAGTTAACGTACTTGGCTTCGACTTGTGCTGTAGTCACGCTTATATCCGTCTCGGAGAATAACAGTTTATGGGTGTCAAGGGGAAGGCGCATAAAACCGTCCAAAACGGTTTATCACCTCCTACAAAGCTTAATTTCACTATCCCTTGACATCCTCACCCCTAAAAACTTAACCAAGCTCTAAAAAGGCTCAGTCAGAAGAAAAAAGCACAAATACAATTAATGACCAATTATGCGCGCTCCATGCAGAAACTTCGCCTTGACAGAAAACTTACAGAGATTTTGTCTTTAATCTTTTCGCTTGTCTAAGTAAACTAACAAGGCAACAACGATTGCTGCCACACATAAGCCAACTAAGATTAGCTTTGACACAAAGTTTACTTGGGTGTTGTCTGGTGTTGGGCTAGGCAATATTATTGATTGCTGTGTTGGAAAGACTAAAGGAGTCATTGTTGGGCTCACAGCTAGAGTTGGGGAAGGTGATACAATTGCCATTGATGGGCTGGGAAAACCCTGTGAAGGAGTTTGGGTGCTTGGAAAAGCGTTAGGGGTTTGGGTGGCGGTTGGAGAAACTGGCGAAGAAGTTTGGTTGTTTGAAACATTATTTGGAGGTTGGGCAGCTGATTGTGTAGGAATCGGTGTTAAGGTAGGCATCTCTGAGGTGGAAGGCGATGTGATGGAAGTGGGCCCTAAAGTGGGTGGCGTCGAAGAAGTGGGAGTTGGACTCGATGTAAGAGTTGGATTTGGAGTAGGTGATAGAATTCCTGATAACCCATTATATGATGTATTCAAAAAAGGGATATAATTAACTGCTCCTATGATTTTCTGAACAATTTGGACTTGACTAGTCGTTCCCCACCAATTGTAACTAGCGTTAACAACACCCCCCGAAGGCCCACCGATACCAGCAATGTTTAGAGTATTATTCAATATGTTATTGTAAATCACAGTTGACCAAAATGGCGCACCATCAACACCCGTGTAGCTCCCTGTAATGGTGTTATTTTGGATTATTGCATGCGATTCCAACGCCAAGTAAATGCCTGAACTGGTGTTGTTTGCAATCACATTTCTAACGATTGTTGACGTACCAAGAACAGGAATTAACCCCTGCGCTGGTCCAACATAAATACCCTCACTGTATTTTACAATAATGTTATCTGATATGTAAGGGCTACCACCGCTAACCCTAACTCCAAAAGATCCACTCGTAAAGTTGTTATACGAAATAATGGGGGAGCCTTGGATAGTATAAACTTCGCCAACAATACTGCAATTGGCTATTTTCGGCGATGAACTAGTGATATCGACTGCATTTCCTGAAGTCGAATTGATAACAGCATTCTCAATCAAACAACCAGAACCAGTCTGCTCAGTCCAGTTTTCACTACTAGGATTAAAACTTATTAATCCACTATTGAGGTTGAGGCTGATTCTATCACCACTAGTTCCTTTTGCAACTAGTGTGCCGTTCACATACAGGTTATAGTGGCCAAAATTTACAGTTGCCCCAGGCCCAATTGTAAGGCTAACTCCCACGTTTACAAAAACATTCCCAGCAAGAGTATATGGGCTGTTGGCCTTAGTCCACGTAGTGTTTGAGTTTATTACGCCACTAACCAGAGTGGAAGCTTGAGCCGAGCAAAAACTTGCGCCGCAGACAAAAGTAAACCCTAACACAATAATACCCACTAAGGATGCTGCAAAGACCACTTTCTTCATTGCCTCGGCCACCTGCAAATCGCTCTCATGTTAGCTGATGGTTGAATTGTCAGTATCAATATATAAAACTAAAGAAGTTCACATCCACATTTTTAGATTCGTCGACATTATTATCCAAATGGTTACAGCCATTTCTACGGATCTCTGAGTAATTGTGCTTTTTTCCTTCATCGTTTCTTGGGCCACGACCTCGGGGTTTGAAACCCGAAAACTCAAACTTGGCATCAAATATAGCATCAAATCTCATAAACTGGTAAGTATAGCCATCGATATTGCCAACGAAAAAATCCGTCAAATAGTGAACCAAGCAAGGAAGCGCGCGGGCTAAATTTCGAAACAGCCACACGCGTACAAAACAAACCCAGAAAATCTTAGAAACTTCCTACTCGCATAAGTCAAAATCGGACCGCGCACAAGCAAAAATCCTTTGAGATTTTCTCAAGACACTTTCATCTGAAGACTTGTATCCTTGTAGCACGCCTCAACAACAGTGCTGGCTCAACGAAAATACTTATTAGCGCAAAAAATCCCATCCAAAACAGGAGGGAGACAGTTTCCACACGAGTGGAAATAGGAGGATGAAACATCATGAACACGCGCTTAAAGAACAAAATAGGAATAAGCATAATTCTCGTCGCAATCTTGTGCATAGGCCTGCCAACCCTTACACTGGCTTCAACTGAGACCCCGAAGTCGCCACTCTCAACAAACTTGACGACGCAAGCCGTAAACCCTGATTTTGGCATCTACTCAAGTCAACCATACCTGTGCCTGATTGCTGGCTCATCTGGAACAGTCGCCTTAAGGATATACCCTGAGGCTCGCTTCAACGGAACAGTAGTTCTCGCAGCAACTTATCCAGCGGGCTGGACAGCGAACCTTGCTCCAGCATCAGTTCAAGTTAAGTACAACGAATCCGCCAAGTCAACGCTCAGCGTCGCAGTTCCATCGAATGCCGCACCTGGAAAATACAACATAACAATAACTGGAACAAGCGGCGCACTAACCCACTCAACAAACGTAACAGTACTAATCATAACCCCCGACTTTGACATCTACGCCTGCCCATCATACGAATACGTGCTCGCCGGCTCGTCCGTTAACTCCATGATAAGGCTATATTCTGAAGGTCGATTCAACGGAACAATCGCCTTAACTGCAACTTTTCCTGCAGGCTGGACAGCAAACCTCGCCCCATCATCAGTTCAAATAAAATACAACGCATCTGCATCTTCAACACTGACAACCGCAGTCCCATCTAACGCAGCCTCTGGAAAATACACCGTAAACATTACTGGAACAAGCGGATCACTAACCCACGAAATAAGCGTAACAATTCTGGTGATAAGCCCAGACTTTGACATTTACGCTTGCCCCACATGGCAATCCGCACTTGCAGGTTCAACCATCAGTTCCGTGATCAGGCTAAATCCAGATGCACGCTTCAACGGAACAATATCTCTAACCGCAACAAACACAGCCGGATGGACAACAACCCTCAACCCAACATCAGTCCAAATAAAATACAACGAATCCGCCACCTCAACACTTAACACCATAATTCCATCAAACGCCGCCCCAGGAAAATACACAATCACAGTAACAGGAACAAGCGGCGCACTAACCCACAAAGCAAACGTAACAATACAGGTCATAACCCCAGACTTCGACATCTACGCCTGCCCACAATACCAATACGCGTTCGCCGGCTCCACAGCCACCTCCACAATACGACTGACCCCTGACGGACGCTACAACGGAACCGTAGCCCTAGTCACAACCCAACCAACAGGCTGGACAACAAACGTCGCCCCAACACCCGTCCAAGTCAAATACAACGCTTCCGCCACGTCAACGATTACCGCCTCAATTCCAGCTAATGCAGCACCTGGAAGATACATCATCACCGTCACCGGAACAAGCGGATCACTAACCCACACAGCCAACATAACGATTCAAGTCATAAGCCCAGACTTCAACATCTACTCCTGCCCATCAACAATATCTCTCACTGCAGGCTCCTCAGGAGGAGCAACCATACGCGTAATCCCTCTTGACAAATTCAACGGAACAGTCGCATTAACACTATCTGCGCCTGCAGGCTGGACGTCAACCACTCTTGCGAAAACCTCACTTACACTAAAAACCTACGGAACCAACTCAACACTGCTGTCCATTGAAGTCCCATCAACCACAACAGCAGCAACCTATTCAATCACAGTCACGGGAACAAGCGGAACGCTAACGCACTCTACAACCTTGAAAGTCACAGTGAAATAACAAACCAACTCAACCCCCTTTTTCTTACCAACATAAGCTATGCAAGTCTGCGCCAGTTGGGGCTTTCTTTTACCAATTGAAACTCGTTTAGGCTGTTTAGTTAAAAGGACATTTGTTTCCAGTAAGAAACCATAACCAACAAGGGTGTCGCAATGCCTTTATCATCGATGCCACACTCGTATTACACGATGGTTAACGATGGAAACAGTTACGGTTTCGAAGAAATACCAGCTGGTAATCCCTGAAAAGATACGCAAGAAAGCAGGAATCAAACCTGGCGACAAAATGGTTGCCATAACCAAACACGGAATTATACAATACATCCCTGTGCGCCCAATAAAAGAAACCGAAGGCTTCATCCCCGGACTTAACACCGAAAATCTTCGCGACGAGTCTGACAGAAATTGATTAGCATCGACAGCTACGGCTGGATTGAACGGTTCACCAACGGAAAGAAAGCAGCCAAATACAACGAATTAATCGATGCGAGTCAGCCTAAGGACATAATTACATCGGTCGTAGTTCTATACGAAGTCTACAAAAAAGTAAAACAGCAAAAGAGCGAGGAAGAGGCGCTTCTTGCGGTCGCTGCCCTTAGCCAGACAACGATCGCACCCATAGACCAAACAATCTCGCTTGAGGCCACGGATTACAGCCTCGAACATAATCTGCACTTCTCAGATGCTCTTGTATATGCGACTTCGCGTCATTGGAAAGCTAAGCTTTACACAAGTGATGAGGATTTGCGAGAATTGAAAGACGTGTGTATTGTGTAGTTAAGATTGAGGAGATTGCCTTGAGGACTGCGACTACCGAAATTACCCTAGATACCCAAAATCAAGACCAAAAACCGTTTTTGACCAATTTCGGAACAGCCACGTGCGTTTGAATAACCTTTTAAGGTTAACCGAACAAAGTGAACTCTTCGAAAGTGAAGAGAATCAAGCGTGACTCCCTAGTTTCAAGAGAGAAACCCAAATTGAAACTAAACTCAGTTAACGCAATGTGCATATCTATCATGCTTTTGTTATCGAGCTTGATGCTGGTCATGGGCGCAAGTTCAGCCCATGCCCAAGCCACTAATTCCACGGAATACTTTGCCGTGTATTACCAAGCCCCAACCTCAAGCGGCTCTTCCTACGTAACAATTGGCGGACAGACAATCAAGATTGGTCAGTCTAACGGCGCAACATTTTGCTATATACCAGACCTAAACACTACAACTTTGGTCCCCGGCAGTCAATATTATTCACCTTCATATTCTCCAAACGGCATTATTCCGTACACAGTTGATAACAGATTATTCTTGATTTACGAGCAATTACCCCAAGGTGGTTCTAACGAGCAACTATTCGGCAGTTTAACGGAGGTTAACCCTGCTAATGGCGCCACCCTGATCACCATAGCTGGCTATGATTTTTACCAGCCGAGCTCTTTCGCGGTCGTTGATAAGAGTCTTTATTTCGTATCTGGATATTCGTGGAATGCGTTTCGCCTGGACTATGAAGGGGGCCAATTATGTGTTGTTAATCTCACATCCAATGGTGGCACGCTCTCCGAAAAACAACTGTTGACGTCTAGCGATCCGAACAACAACGGGACATTAGTTTCAGCAGGAGGCAACCTCTTTCGATATCAATTTGCAGATGGAAACCTCACCATCGATCAAATAGATCTAGGCACTGGAAAAATTGCGAAAGGAGCGCAACTATTTATGCCCGCAAGCCCTCAGCCCTCTACGAATGCAACTTATTCAGATTGGTCATTCTCAGCGGACGAAAACACATTCTACATAGCTGCGGTGTACACCCCTGGCTCCAATGCAACCAGTCCGCTAATCCATTTGCGAACTATACCCTTGAAAGAATTCGAGAACAACAGCATCCCGAACGGTCCTGACAACGCGTCGGGTCCTGAATATTGGTTCAATGTCAACGGAGTAGGGTTTACCTCTAAACGAGACAGGCGCCAAGCTGAGCGGTATTGATGCTTGCGAAGGGCAAGTACTTCTAAACATGCGCAACTTCACAATCCTATATGACCCCAACAGGGATATTTACGTAACCGCTCCTGGCGCAAAGGCTTTTGCGTGTATCCTCTATGGCGCGACAAATCCTGGACCAATACCTTCAACGTCACCTTCGTTATCTTCGTCACCTTCAACGTCACCTTCAACGTCACCTTCAACGTCACCTTCAACGCTACCTCCAAACGAAACGCCCGTTTGGGTTGCCGTCGGAGTCATCGTGATAGCCGTGGTAGCGGTTGTGGCTCTATTTGCAAGGAGAAGAAAAGGGGCCGTCTCGCGCTTTCCGCCTCCGCCGCCACCTCCACCTGCATCATCTGCTAACCTAAGTGTTGTGTTTTAACATACGAAAACGTTTAAAACCAGAATTTGCCCTGTTGACTTGAAGGCTCACATCATGAAAAAGAAGAACGACAGCCTAGTTTCTGCTTCAGCGCCGCTTCTCAGGTTCTTATCCCGAGTTAGCCTCAAGATGCAAAGAGACCGCTGGTTACGCCTGCTTTTTCATGGTTTAGGCTTAAGTTCTCTGGGTGCTTCATTGTTTTTGGAAAGTTCGGTTTTCACCGGACTAATTCGGAACGGGTATTTTTTTGGAGTTGAGCAAAACTTCGTGGCTTTATCTTCTGAGGTCGTTTTGACAGGGGTTGGGATTGCTTATTTTGTTTATTTGTTTTTGCGTTTTATTTTCTCTTTCAGGTAGTTTCCTTTTTTTGAGTTCGCATCGCAAGTCAGTGAAATTGAGTGGTCAAAGACGGTTTGTTTGCGGTGACGTGGTAGTAAGGAATTGTTGTTGTCTTGAATTTGCAAGAAGCAACCTTCTGCTTGATGACGCGAAGTGAAAGCTCCTGTAACATGATTTGAAGATGCAAAAGAAAAAAAGAAGGTTTGTTGTTTTTGTCGGCGCACCGTTCGACTTCACTCTTCCGTTCGGAGCGAATGCGCCATCGGGGCGGCGGGCCCTACTGTTGTCGCTTTCTTCTGTACACAACCATAAAGAGGGCGGCGAGCAGGAGCACTAGTGCGAGAATCAGCGCAGCAATTCCGACGGTGTATAGGCTAGTTCTGACGGGAGGTGGCGTTAGAGAAGGTGCTGGAGAAGCGGGAGCTGCAGGTGATGTAGAAGATGACGGTGAAGAAGAAGGCGCCGGCGAAGAGGGCAATGGCGATGGAGAATTCGTTGATGAAGGCGAAGTAGACGGCAAGGGTGAAGAGGACGGCAACGGAGATGTAGCTGGAGGCGTTACGGCAGGTTGAGTAATAATTGGACTAGATGTTGGCGGGGGAACTATAGTAGCCCAGTCTGCGGTAGCTATTTTTGCGGAGTTCATGATTATAGGGTCGCTTGTTATGCTTAAACCGGAAGCGTCTCCAACCCAACCGCTGAAGCCGTCTTGATTGCCAGCTTCATTGACTGCCCCAACAGAAACTTGGGCATACGCTGTTGCTCCTGCGTCGTACCAGCCAGTTCCGAGCGTTGTGGCGTGGGCTGAAGCGACCGTTAAATGCCATTGTTCCTTCCAGTCGAATACTACAGTGTGGCTTCCTTGGATGTTAGTGAATGCGTAGGTTGCGCCTTGGACTTCCGTTCCGCTATCGATCCTGTAGCCGATGCAGACCCACTGATGGTTTGAGTCGCCATCTGGGCTAGTCACTGATGCAGTGAAACTGTCTCCCGCATTTACCGAAGATGATGGAGTCGAAGAGCCGTGAGCGCTGATGACTGTCATCGTGTAACGGTTAATAGTGAAGGTTGCTTGCACGTTATGGTTAGCTGCAATGCCAGTGAAGGTATATGCTGCAATCGCTCCTTTTGAGACGCCGTCCACTGAAACGTCTGCAATGCTATACTGGGCGCCAGCTGCAATCGTGAAAGTTTGGCTACCTCCGTAGGCAACGGTGACACCCCCGATTGGGTTGATGCAGCCGTTGGGTCCAGCAGAAGCCGTTACGGTATATTGGTTGATTGCAAAGCTCGCTGATATCGTGTGGCTCGCGTGGACGTTGCTGAAAGTGTATGATTGTGGAGAGCCGACTGAGCTGCCGTCCACTACAACATCTGCAACGTGGTAGCCGGTCTTAGCGTCTATCGTGAAGCCTTGGTTAGCGCCAGCGTTTACGCTGAGTGTTCCGCTGGGACCAACTGCGCCGTTTGCTCCCGCTAAAGCTACAATAGTGTACGTGTTAATGGCGAAAGTCGCCGTAATACTGTGATCCCCCAAAAGGTCGCTGAAGCTAGCTGTCTGACCACCAGGTGAATTAACAGCTACCGAACCCCCGTCCGTAGTTATGCTCGCAATATGGTAGTCGCTGTTGGGAGTAACCACCTCATTTTCGTTCGTGCCTGAAAGGTACGATCCCGTACCGGGACTGATGCTTCCTCCAGTGGTCTGACCTACCTTAATTGAACAAGTACCCTGTCTGAAATTAGCTGTTATCATGCCTGGGCTACTTATCGTCGCCGTTGTTGAATCCCAACCGTAATTGGCGATAGGCCCAACTGAACTAGACCAGAATCCGAAGTGATAACCGCTGTCCGCAATCGCTGAGATGGTTAGGGGACCAGCGTTCACCCAGACATTAGTACTAGACGGAGTGACAAGCCCGGCTTCAAAAGGATCAACAGCAAACGTCACTTGATACTGAGTCTTGTAGGTGCCAGTCACAATGATTGGTCCAGTCACTACTTGAGGCGAAGCTGGACAAGTGCCTGTCAAAACATACTGTGTTCCCTGCGTTCCAGAGACAATATTGTCATAGCTATACGTGATTGTAGACCCACAGCCAACCCACACATTCGCTGGCACCGTAACCGTTTCTTTAGCGCACGAACCAATTTGATAAGTTACCGTCGGAGCCACACCTGAACCAGTTTGCAGAAAAGTCACTTTGTACGCTCCTACGACCCAATTTGCCGTCTCTGCCACATCGTTTTCCATGGTAATAGTCGCATGATCTTTCGCGCCGCTGTAGCTTCCTCGTCCAGATCCGCACCAGCCGGCAAAATTGTATATTGCGTCGCAGAATTGAACCTGAGTCGGAGTCACGCTAAAAGTAGCTCGGTCGCCTTCGTCATACAAACCTGCACCACACGTAGTGCCGGCAGCCGAGTTAACAGTCAATCGGTAATGTTCATGTTCACTGTCGCCTTCGCATGCTCGAACAAAAGTTATTCCTAGAGTTGAAATTGTTAAACAAACAACTAAGATTAGGGCTAAAGTTTTCGCTTTATTCATTTATATCTTCTCCACATATTTTCTGCCTAGTTTTATTAGGTGCTTTAGGCCAGCACCAATCAGAAGCAGCTTTCCACTTTGCGTCCGTTGATCTACCTGTTCATGATTTGAGGCTTTCTGTATTGAGTTGTCCTGGAGGGATTCTATCATGTTCATGGATGAACTGCTTCCTATCTTGAGACTTCTTACTAGGTGAAGAGCGTCGAGCAGTATAAAACGAAATTTCCGCGGTTCTGAATATTTCCCCACGAGTTATAAGTCCAAAATAGTAATATATGGGACATCCATTTTGTAGGACTAATTCACCGACCATAGTGTGGAAGCTATTTTTGGTTCTTTCTTGGGCAAATGAAGACCCGTTCGGAAGACAGAAGCGCGATTTCTTGAAAAGTGTGTAAGCAATCGAGAAATCAAGAAGACTGGCACTTTCAACTAATAGACAAGTCAACGCGCTAGCACAAAATCACCGTACAATCACGTCACTCCCAACCACGCCGCGTCGTAAGCCGTTAACTGCGCAGGAACGAGGCCAACCTCCACGACATATCTTCCAGCCAAGTTCGGAACGCTCCAGGTGAAACTGTAGTCGCCAACAGCGTTCGCCGTCACGCTTACCGGCTGAAAATCGTAGTAATAATAGTTGCCGGGGCCAGTGACGGTCAGCCCCAAAGTAGAATTCAAAGCCGGATTTAACTGGTTAAGCACGGTCACGTCAAGAACTAACGATTGCCCCCTCGTGTACGTGACCTGATTAGGACCAACCGTTAAGAGAAGGTGTACAGTCGGACTTGGCGCCGCAGCAGGCACAAAGTCTGTCGTAAAAGGGCTTCCAACACCCGTCACAAGATCATAGCCCACACCCGCAGAATACAACCCGTTTGAGCCGCTCGTGATGTCTCGGAAATAAGAAGCATAACCCGCCGACGCCGCGTCCGTATAGAAGTTAGCGTTTGACGCGGAACGCCCAAGAGACTGGATCGCCGCCCACTGTGGAGCTCCTGCGCTCGTCCCACCAACTACCCACCAACCCGTACCACCCTGGTAAGGGGTGGTGTCATAAATCAATACGCCAGTATTCGGGTCCGCGTTGTAAGAAACGTCTGGTACCCCACGGTGACCGCTTGTACCCTGAACGCCATAGGTCAACTGAAAGGAAGGTTCCGGTTCAACCGTGCTTACTCCGCCGCCGCTGCCGCTCCAAGCAGTCTCCGAATTAAAGCTGCCATCCGAGTTCAGATTGAGCGTTGTCCCGCCAACTCCCACCACATTCGGCGAACTCGAAGGTCATATAACGCCAGCTCCATTGTCACCCGAAGACGCGAAGAAAGTCACGCCCGACTTGACAAAATAAGAGTCGTAAGAAGTCTCTCCTGAAAACTCGCCCCCACCCCAACTCATCGACACCGCCACAACATTCGGTTGACTCGTGGCGTAACTGATAGCAGACAAGAGGTCAGCAAAACTGCTTGAATTCGCCTCAACCAACAGTATCGTCGCGTTCGGAGCTATAGCGTGAGCCCACTCAACATCCAACGATTCCTCAAGCTCCCAACCGCCAGTGCTGTCGACCGCCGACGTTTTAAGCTCCGCAAAACTCACCGGCGTCAAATCATACTGCCTGCTGAAAACGTTCAAGTCATTCACAACCGTAGGATCATCGTAGGCATCGACTATGGCGATCGTCGTTCCCACACCGCCAGACGGTGGAAGCTTGTACGCCGACTTAACCTGCGACGGAGTAAGACCCGACAACGCCAATGGACTCGCCTGAGGATTTCCATGAACGTGAAACCACGTACGACACGAATAACCGTTTCCAGGCCCGCCGCCCGAAGACTGATCCGAAGACGTCAACATAGGTCCAGGGAAACTAGCGGCGAAAAAGAGAACTACCAGCACCACTCCAACCCAGACCTTGCCCTTCTCGAGCCTGAACAAGAAGAATCCAACTCTACCTAATCTCTGTACGAATAATTTTATTAAGGTTATTACAAATGTCGCATGACTCTTTAGACAGCCAAAAACCAATTCCATTCCCGATCGCGCTCGCTTGTCCCGAAATTGGTCAAAAATGGTTTTTATTCAAGCTTTGGCTGTTGGGTCAGTTTCGAGGGCATGGACTCCAAACATGGCATAGCGGCGCTTTGATAATGAGTGTGACATTTATTGAGACTGTTGCACAAACTGCAATGCTGACTTGAGTGCGTGCGCAGTTTTTCGCACAACAAGTATCGCCTCTGTTTTAGAGCCACCAAGATCATTTGACACCGATTTAAGTTGTTCAGGAATCGCAATATGCTGTGGGCAGAGTTCCGTACATTTCCTACATCCTTTACATAATGAAGCATCAGACCGTTTACCGCCAAAGCCACCCATTAACATCATCGCATACATAGAACGCGATCTACGTTCGTCGCCGAACATACAATAGTCATTATAGATGTTGAAATTGCCAGGAATATTTACGCCAAAGGGACAAGGCATACAATATTGGCAGCCTGTACAGGGAACCTTCATGAGACGCCTATAAGATTCAGCTACATTTTTGATCATAGCTAGTTCATCAGCTTTCATAGAACATGGCATTGCAGTCTCAGCGACCTTAATGTTTTCGGCAACCTGTTTTTCTTCGCTCATTCCTGAAAGAGCCACCGTCACTTGTGGGTGATCCCAGACCCAGCGAAGCCCCCATTCAGCTGGAGATCTTTGAATTTTAGCGATATCATAAGATTGCTTGACTTCATTTGGAAGCTTACCAGCTAATGCTCCCCCTCTAAGCGGCTCCATAACCATAACCGCCAGATTCTTTGAAGCAGCATACTCCAGACCCTCGGTTCCGGCCTGCATTTTTTCATCCAGAAAATTGTATTGTATTTGACACATCGTCCAGTCATAGGCCTCAATGATCTCTTTGAAAGTATTAAGCGACCCGTGAAATGAAAAACCCATGTTGACGATTTTTCCATCAGCTTTCGCTTCTTCCAAGAATTCTAAAACGCCAAAGCCCTGCAGTTTTTTCCAAGATCCCTCTTCAAGTCCGTGCAGGAGGTAATAGTCGATATAATCTGTTTGGAGTTTTTTCAGTTGCGTTTTTAGCATTTTATCCATGTCTTCGGCATTCTTTAATAGAAAAGGCGTAAGTTTAGTGGCTATTTTCACTTTTTTGCGGTAACCATCTAATAGTGCTTTTCCAAGCAGTTTTTCGCTTTCGCCATTGTGATATGGTGGGGCTGAGTCAACGTAATTTACGCCGTTGTCGATTGCATATCGGATTAGTTTTGTGGCGCGTTCTTCATCGATGTTTTTTCCCTCTAATGGTAACCGCATCGTTCCAAATCCTAAGACTGATAATTTGTCCCCGTTTTTTGGAACTGCTCTATACTGCATTTTCACAACCGCTTTGTTCAACGTCTAAACCACTATTCTTAGCACACGCGCTAGCATCTTAGGGCCTTCGCCCAATCTGGCACATATTAAATTTGCATGTCATTAAAATCTAATGGCTCTTTGTGTTCATAAAGGCTTCCAGAGTCTCACGAATCAGCTTGCATTTTCTCGATATGATAAGTGTAAAGTCGCAAGCCCTAAAAGGGCACTTCTAAACTAAACGAGCCGCTCGATTAATTCATTAAACGGATATTCGTATTGCAAAGATGCAACTGAAAGTTACTTCTATGAATAACGGTTTGATAAATACGGTTCCCGTTGAATTGACAATGTTTGTTGCTTCAACCATCTGTCACAATTGTTTATATTCAAATTGTGCTATAGCGAAGAAGGAGAAAATTGAGGAAGCGAAAGAGAACGAAAAGAATGGCTAGTATCTCCATACCATCCAAATAAGAAGTGAGATGCATTAATGGCACAAAATCATAACACCAAAAAATATCTTTTCTTAGCCATCGTGGCAACGGGATCAATCATTATTCTTACATCTGTTTTCACGTTATGTTATCTGTTTACACGTTACAAAACTTACATTCTAAAAAAATATTGCCAGTAGTTCCTTTATCCACACCAACAACTATAGCAAACGTAATCTTAAGTCCAAACAATCAGTCGTTGTTTATCATTATGACAAACACCAAATTTTAGCTTGGCCATTGCTCAACATGGATATGGTTATAAGTAATTAGGTCCGAAAAAGAAATTATCTTAAAACCTTAAATCTGCATAGCGTAGAATAGACCTTAGAGTAAATAATGAATACTCTCGGCTTACTTCCAAAGACACAGAAATCTCTCCATGGAGTGTCTTAAATGGTCACGGATGAAGAACGAAAGAAAGCTCTCGAAGATGCCCGTGCGGCCGCAACTGCTAAGTTGCAAGGTAGATATTCAGATATGTCAGAAAATGAGCAGGCGCTTTTTTTTGCAATTGAACAAGGACTAGGTTTGGATAAAGAAACCTGCATTAGAGATTTACGAAAGCACAAAGAGAAAGAATTCGCTCGCATGGCTGAAGATGAATACAATCGCAACCTTGATGCGCTCAAAGAAAAGCAGAAATGGACAACTGAATCTTTCAAAGCGCTCGAGACCGCGATGGTACCAGTAGACGCCACCCGCCAAAAGATTTTCAGCTGGGATTTTCGTTTCAAAGACGAAATAACAGGTGTACAGTGCTCGACTATTCGGGAAATCTTCCGCTCCACATGCACCGAACTGGCTGACCCGCTTGTCATAGTCGACCGCAAAAGGTTCATTCGAGAAGTCAGCAACAAACACGACAGAGAAATCGTTGAAGGCAAGTTTGACCGCAAAGAGATCGGCTGGTCAGGGCCGGAAGACGACAATGCTCGTTACCTCGTCGTGAAATTTATGCTGCGCGCGCGAGAAAAGTTATCAGAAGAACTCCATGAATAGCGCTACACTCCATTTTGCTGGTGGTATTTCGCCCAGAGTTTGAGGTGTCAGTTTTCAAGCCGCGAGACCATGGACCGAGAAGCGATAAGCGAAAAGAACACGATTATCCTGAAACCCGAAAGAACTGGACCTGACTCAAACGCTGATGGTTGTCACTGGAATTGACAAATTAGTTAAGTGCGCTTCTCAAAAGACCTTATCTTAAGTTTGACCTTAATTTGTTGCTTGAAAAAACATGTCAAAACTCACTGTCATCATGAAAGAAGACGACGTCCGCAAAGTTTGGAATTACATCTTACCTAAACAACACAAAACCGCCCGCTATCAGTCACTCCAATCAATACCGCTTCTCACCAAACAAAACTACTCAAGAAACCGCCCCGAGAAAGGAAAAACCACAAAACCAATATGGGCTTAGTCTTTTTCAAAGGCTTCCTCGTCAACTCGTGGAACGATGCCTTTGTCAGACGATTCAATTTCAGACGTCTTTTTTCTCTTCATTTGACGTCAGAAATAGCGCGCTAGGAGTGCCCCTAAAACTCGCTTTGGGCTGCCATTAGCATTATGTGAATATTGCAAGAAAACAGCGCACAAAGCTGAATTCACTCAAAGACTCTCAAAGACAATAAGAAAAAACCAAAAACTGACAAAGAAGAACAGAAGCAAGAAATGTATCAAAAATGCTCAGAAAACACAAGAAACTCCGGGCGCATGTCCTCGACAAAAACCTCGACGTTTTCATCAGTCAAGAAAACGCCTTTTTTTTCCGAGGAATCGTAGCAATCCCAGATTGCATCTGCAGTTTCTAGAGAGTAGCCATGATTCACGAGCAACCAAATAAACTGAAGCTTTTCCTTGCTCACACGCCACACCTACACACATCTACAGTATTGAGATATAATAATGGTTATTTCGTTATTAGAAATGAATGTAAAATCGGAACATCACTTTTTGCTGCAACTGAGTCATCCATGGGTTAGAAACTTGATGGAATACCTGCTAACGGAATTTTACAAACTCTTTTCAGCGGACAAAACGTTTGGCGCGCACTCTTAACGTCTGCTTTCTACTTCTTGGTCACGTTTCAAGGCATTAACTGTAAATGAGCATAATACATAGAGCAGAGAGCAAAAAATGGAATCATGACCATTCTTAACCAATTTCGGAACAGCCATCGCGCTGGCTCTTTTCTTAGCGTTTAATTCTCGGTCGCTTTCTTAGCGTTTAATTCTGGCTCTCACTTTCTCTTCAAATTCAACGTTGCTGTCATGTCTGATGCAACGTTTATTGAGGCTGAGGCGTTGTAGTATCCGGTCTTGGTAACGGTTAGAGTGTGCAATCCTGGCGCTGTGGCTTGCAGGAAAAGCTTGCCCGAGCTGTCGGTCGTTCCGACATAGGCAGTATCAACATACACATTGGCGGTGGAGACAGATCTTCCGGTAGATGAATCCTTCACAAGTTCGGTTACGCTGTAACACAAGCGCTGTGCAGAGGGCGCGTTGCCAATGAGGAGCGTAACTAAGTAGTAGTCGCTTATGGTTATCCATGCTCCCTGAGAGGTCGTGGGGTACTGAGAAGCGATGGCTAGGTATTGCGGGTCTTTATAGTAGTAGAGGGTGTTTCCCTTGCAGAAGCCCCATAGAGTCGTTCCATCCGTTAGCAAAAAGTTCAACGTTTCGCTTGTCCCTGGGACTTGATTGCATATGTCATCTACCGCCTTCGCTATTCCTTTTTGGATGTCCCAGTTGCATTGCTCAGAGCACTTCAACAGGTAGATGAAGTAGAGCTCGGAGTCTATCCATTGGCCTTGGTTGCTGCCGACGGAAGGTGGATTCTTCGTCAAATACTGCGTTCCGATAAGATTAATGAGGATGGTCTTGTCGATTCCGCCGTTGTGGCAGAAGAGCCAATACTTTCCGTCCATATAGCGTTCAAACGGGTGCGGATCAGGTATGTTCACGAGTCCAGAAGAGGCTCTTCTGACGTGGCCAACGGCTACTATTGCCCCGCTTCCTGCGACCTGACTCGCAGCCAAGTCGAAGTTCGGGTCCGTGTTGGCGGCAGACTGACCCCTCAGGACGATTGGTTGCGTGCTGGTGTAGAAGCCAAGTCCCCATCCGTTCGGGTTGCTGGCTCCAAGAGCTTTCAACGAATTAGGCAGGTAGATCAGCTGGTTTAGGACTACATCCGAGGGAAGTGAAGCTGAGGTAATCCCCCACAGCCGGCATTCATGAGAAGCCGATACCTCGCAAAAGCGCGGCCCTGAAACAACGCTCAAGGCAAGCATGCTAATAATCAGAAGAAGCAACGGTGCTGAAAATACTGCTCTCCTCAACTTTCTCACCTCCCTTCTCATCTCCTAGTCTCCACTGTTAATTTTAGAAGTGAAGTTAAGCCGCTTATGGCAGCTAAATCTGATTTAAGTGTCCTTTTTTCGGGGAGAGAAATAGTGATTTATTGGTCACATGCAACTTGTTTGCGAGGGTTTATTGTTTGAGTGCGATTTGTATGAGTTTGATAGCCTTGGCCAGTTGAGCCTCTGCTAGCGGCTTCCTCTCTCACTTCACTTTACTTGTGAGCTCGTTCTTTAGTTTAAATTTTGCGGTAAAAAATTATGCGTGCACGCATGGTTGATCCTAAAAGTGTCAAAAATGCTGTTTTATTCCTAGTTGGGCAGCTCTTAATTTCCATTCAAAACTAAGACTTAAGCGTGCAGCCGAACGCAAAAAGCAGAATTGAAACCATTTTAACCTATTAAGGAACAAGCACGCACGCTACATTTACGCGACTTTGTCAGTGTGGACCACACATGCTACAACTTTAAATAGCTGAAGCTCACATACCGAAAAGCCAGAAAGACTTTTGGGAGAAACAACAAAATGAACCTCCAAAAAAACATAGTGTTAAGCACAATCGGCGCGCCGCGCCAAAGTCAAAGGAGAGCTAGAAATTGAAACCAATCAAAGCATTCCTAATCCTAGCAATGGTGCTTTTGCTCAGTTCAACAGCGATTTTCCTGTTAAGTCCAAATCAAGTAAAGGAAGCAAAGGCGCAAACGGGAATATACATCAACTCTGATGGCTCAATTACCCCCAACGACGGCCGAATAACAACCACAGACCACACAACATACACGTTTACCACAGATATAACGGACACAATTGAAATTATCGATAGACCCAACGTAATACTCAACGGCAACGGGCACAAACTTCAGTCACCTGACCCGGGGTCTGATACTGGCATCGATAACTATGGGAGCCCAAGCCATATCACAATCGAAAACATGAAAATAGCAAGCTTTGAAACTGGCATTAACGTGGATGGCTCCTACATCCAGGTCATAGGAAACACCTTCACTAACATCTCGTATCTAGCAATAAACGGCTACCAAGACGACCACTGCACCATTTCAAACAATAACATAGCATTGCCAAATGACGAAAATAATGGAATATGGCTACAAGATGCAAACAACACCGTTATCAGCAACAACACTATCACCGGCGGACGCTTACCAGATAACACTGCATATGGCACCTACGCCATCACTTTGAGTTATCCTTTTATCAACGATCAGATTAACGGAAACTCGTTGACAGGCGGCATCGGCGGCATCTGGATGTCGGGATCCGACACTTACAGCGCAGCCTATCGAGACTCAAACAACCAAATCTTCAATAACACCATCACGGACTTCACCGAAGGCTTAACTGTAGCTGGAGTTGACACTGTAAACAATTATTTTTACAACAACAATGTTGTTAACAGCGGCGAATATGGAATTGAAGTAGGATCTTTCGGCGAGAATGCAGCCTGCAATGACACGTTTTATTCGAACACCATATCGGGAAGCGGAACATGCGACATCATGGTCGGTACCCAGGGTGAAAAAACTGGGCAATACAATAACTTTACAAACAACAATGTGTCTGGAAGCCCGATCGGGATAGAACTATGGTATGACGCCTGGGGCAACATAATAAACGGAAACTACATCGCAAACAACAACGTTGCCCTGCACCTCGAGTATAACGCCTCAAGCAACATCATAATCGCAAACAAGGTTAGAAGCAACCAAGTCGCCATAGAAATCGTGGGCGGCGTCTTTCCCTGCAACAACAACAAAATCTACTACAACGACTTTGTCAGCAACACGAAACAGGTAAGTCAACAATCGGGTGATGGGTCGCTAAACGTTTGGGACAACGGCTACATGTCAGGAACCACCATCCTGGGCGGCAACTACTGGAGCGACTACACAGGAACCGACCACAACAAAGGCGCATCGCAGAACGTTGCAGGAGCCGATGACATCGGAGATACGGCCTACACCACAGGCATGAGAGGAACCAACAAGGACAACTACCCCTTCATGACAATCATGCTCAACCAAACAGGCGTTGGCTCCGACTTCACCGGCACAGTTGTAACCTCAGACTCGGGGAGCTATCCTTACAGTCAAGTACCAGTTTCCTTCATGTGGTCACCAACGGCGTCCCATTCGTACGCATTCCAGTCTCCACTGGTCGTAACACCATTCGTGAAACGATACGTCTGGATGAACGACACCCCCGGCGGCTTATCCACCCAGCAGAGCATGAGCTCCATCGTCATGCCCTACCACGGCAACATCACGGCCAACTACATAACACAATACTACCTCACGGTAAACGCCACGCCAGTAGGAGCAAACGGCGGAACCTTCCAACTCACCTATGTGCAACTGGGCGTCCAGTATACAAACGTAGTTGAATCCGCAACTTGGTCAGACTGGATAGACGCAAACACAACCGTAACCGTAAGCACCCCGCAGCAATACGTGCCCAGCACATCGGGCTTAAACGGCGTCCGATACGTATTCAACAACTACGTGCCATCATCAACGGCCGTCATGGATTCCGCCAAGACCATATCCCTCAATTACACCACGCAGTATCTAGTAACCTTCACACAGACGAGTCTAAGCAACGACAACACGGGGACAGTCATAACGGTGAACGGCACAACATACAGCAACGGCGGAGTCAACTTCTGGACAAACTCCGGCATGCAGCAAACATTCGCCTACAACAGCCCACTAGTTGTCAGCGCTAACAGCAAACAATATGTCCTCGTAAGCGCCAACGCGACCTCACCCATAACCATCACGGCACCCACAACAGTCACCGGCACCTACAAGACCCAGTACTACCTAACCGTCAACTCAGCATACGGCACCACAAGCGGGCAAGGATGGTACGACAGCAACACGAACGCAACAGCATCCATGACCGCAGGAACAGTCCCAGGCACCACAGGCGTCCAGTACGTTTTCACGAACTGGAGCGGCGACGCCACAGGAACAAACTTCGCACAAAGCAGCGGCATCAACATGACCGCATCAAAAACAGCCACATCAAACTGGAAGACGCAATACCAAATCTCCTACGCTGTGACACCCTCAGGCGCAGGAACCACAAACCCATCCGGAACCAACATTTGGACGGGCTCTGGCTCAATCCCCATTAATGCAACACCAACAACAAGCACCCCATTCCAACAGTGGCAAAGCAACACAACCTCCATAACCTTCGTGAACGCCAGTGCCAATGTAACAACGGCAACCATAAACGGACCAGGCACGATCACAGCTGTTTTCAGCTCGGGTCCATCGCCTACTCCGACTCCCACGCCGACGCCTACCGCAACGCCCACCCCAACGCCCACCCCAACGCCAACTCCTACACCCACCGCCGCACCAACTCCAACCCCAACACCTGGACCAACTCCAACTCCCGCACCCACCCCAGCTCCAACTCCTACTTCTGCTCCAACGTCCGCTCCGACTTCAACGCCAAGATCGGA
>Ga0209777_10000461_pt1 | contig 67513 bp, 76 predicted proteins | sample FrelakmetHBP12HB_FD_187147 | JGI IMG/M metagenome (GOLD analysis project Ga0209777, IMG submission 187147) | Freshwater lake sediment microbial communities from the University of Notre Dame, USA, for methane emissions studies -HBP12 HB (SPAdes)... | ecosystem: Environmental > Aquatic >...
GAGGGGAGGTAAAATCAAAGCCTTGTGAAAGCAAGGCCGGGGCAGGGCAGCGAAGTTTTATACAAAATCTAGAATCAAGAACTTCTTATGTCAATTCTCAGGCCCGGGTACTTCTTCTGGCAGGTGTCGCGCAGGTTCTCCATGAACTTCTTTGTCGGCGGCGAAATGTTCATCAGGTTTTTGTCCACCAGCTGCCTCTCTCCATCAGGCTCAAACTGCTGCAGCACCCACCTGGCATCAAAGTCCTTTATAAGCTCAGCAATCTGCAGCAGGTCCTCCTTCTTGAATATGTAGGAGGGGATGATTACTGTCTTGAATTCAATAAACACTTTGTCCTGGTATTTCCTTAGCAGGTCCAGGGTTCCCTTTATACTTGCTATTATCTCCTCGCTGGACCTGAAGAATGTCCTGGATTTGGTCAGCCTGTCAAACACCTCAGGTGCGAGGGGTGTCTTAAGGTCAACATTGATGTTGTCAACAAGCTTTTCCTTTATGAGAGCTTCAACAGTGTCTGTCCTTGTGGCGTTGGTGTCAAGCGTAACCTTCAGGTTTTCCTTTTTGCAGAACCTGGCCAGCTCAACCAGGGCTTCCCTCTGCAGGCACGGCTCGCCGCCTGTGAACAGCACATTGTCAACAATCTGGCTGCCTGCCTTTATCGCTTTTTTTACCTCCTTCAGGTCAACCAGGTATTCATTCTTAAAGTCAAGGAACTGGGGCACAAAACAGTAGCGGCACCTGAAGTCGCAGCCTCCGAAAAACACAACAAAAGAATTTCTTCCTGACCAGTCAAGCGTTACCGGAATGGTGGAAGCGATATAAGCTTGCATTTAGACCAGGGGTTACTCCTCTTCTTCCTCCTTCTCTTCCTCTTTCATGTATTCGTCGAGCTTTCTGCACTTCTTTGTTTCACTGTAGCTGATGCCGTTCTTCATTAATACACCCCGTTATTTCCTGCCGGTTGAGCCAAAGCCGCCGGCGCCCCTTTTTGTACTGCTCAACTCGCCTGCCACTTCAACCTCAACCCTGTAGACCGACTGGATAAGGGCCTGGGCAATCTTATCTCCTTTCTTAATCCGGTAATCTTCCCTGCTGCTGTTCAGGAGCACAACCATCCACTCTCCCCTGTAGCCTGAGTCAATTACGCCCGCAAGCACAGTCAGTCCATTTTCTGCAGCCAGCCCGCTCTTGTCCCATATGAGGGCCACAATCCCGTCAGGTATCTCACTGGAGATGCCTGTGCTGAACCTATGCTTCTCGCCTGCCTTGAGAATATAGTTCTCCCTGGAATAGACATCCATACCCGCATCGCCCTCATGGGCATAGCTGGGCACAATAGCGTCTTCGAAAAGCTTTTTTATCTTTATCTTCACCAATTCTTACACCCCTAACCTGACAATCCAATCAATCATTTATAAACATGTCGGAAATTTTCAATTTCCGAGCATGGTGGCGTCTAAAAAACGTTCATTTCTTTTTCTTCTTTGTTCCGCAGCATCCGCAGCTCATCATGCTCACCTCCTCACCTGAATTCAAATATTGACATGAGCTTGTCCTCAATTATCTCGCCTGTCTCAGAGTCAATCTTGACATTGAGCGTGTTGAATGATTTCGTGACAGTGGTTATGTTCCACACCTGGCCCTGCTCTATGTTCTGCAGTATGAAAAAAATCTTTTCAGCGCCTTCCTTCTGATACTTTTCCTTCATGAGCCCGTTAAGCTTGTCCAGCGCCTCCTCAGTGCCAATTTTAATCCTGTCCAGCTCAAGCGGCTTTATCTTTGCATCCGTGTGCTTCAGCAGCTCGGGCTCGGTGTTGATCTGAACACCGCCGTTCATAAGGGCAAATGTGTCCATGGCGCCTTTCTCGCCGTCAAAGAAGCCGACGTGGCACTCCTTCATGAAATTCTGGTCAAAGAAGGCAAATAAGTGAACAGGGTAGAATTCCTTAATGTCCTTCTTCTGCTTGGACCAATCCTTGAATTCTTGCCGCTCCATCAGGGAGAGTATAGCCTCTTTTGCGTCCATGGCATTAATTTTCTTTTTAGTGGTATAAATACCTTTTGATTCCCTGCCACTACTATGCTCCGACACTTTTTTTGCTGGATTAATAAATTATTTAAAGGGCACTTGATTCTTCGGTATTATCTTGGCTGTTTCGTATTAACGGGGCTGTAGTGTAGCTTGGCTATCACTCCACCTTGGGGTGGTGGCAACCGGGGTTCGAATCCTCGCAGCCCCATTTTCTTCTTTTCAGTGGGTTCGAGCGTAGCGAGACCCACAACAGGATGATAAGGGTGCTAACCCTTATGTGGGAATCCTCGCAGCCCCATTTTCTTCTTTTCATGCCAACAAATAGCTTTAAATACAAGTTAATTACAGATTTTCCGATATGAAAAAGATTATTCCGAGAATTGGCAGGAAGGTAGTGAAGCACTTTACCACCAGGGTGAATTCTCCGGCCATGATTGACATAAGAAAAGGCCTGGGCATGTCCTTTCAGGGAATAAAAAAAGGGATGGGCACCTCGTTTGAGGGCCTCAAAAAAGGCATGGGCACATCTTTTAAGGGTGTTAAGGAGGGCATGGGGCAGTCAATGGAAGGTGTGAAAAAGCACGCAGCCACCCTGACCGAGATTGAGCACGGCATAAGCACAGCGCCCCACTACAAGAAAAGCCTCAGGCACAGCCTGGTTGCAGGCGCCTTTGACGCAATAATGGTCGGCCTCACTGACTCATTCCTCATCCCGTTCTTCCTTGCGCTCCAGTCGCCTGTCATGATGATAGGCCTTGTTAAGACGCTGCCAAGCCTTATTGCATCATTCTTCCAGCTCTTCATAAAGCCCATTCAGAGGCTTCTGAAAAGCAGGAAGAGAATAACCATTGTCATGACAGTCATGGAATCCATTGTCCTTATCCCGCTTGTCATTCTGCCCCACATACTGCCATTAAACAATAAAAGCATCTGGCTGTATTTCCTATGTGTTGTCCTTTACTCGGTGTTTGCCATGCTTTTCACGCCTTTCTGGAGCAGCTGGGTTGGCGACATGGTTGAGGAGAGCAGGAGGGGCGCGTTTTTCGCAAAGAGGAACAAGCTGATTGCAATATCCAACTTCCTGTCCTACCTTGTTTCAGGCTTTATCCTAACCTGGCTGTCGTCAAAGAACATCCTGCTCGGCTTTTCCGCGGTTTTCCTGCTGGCGCTGCTGTCAGAGCTTTGCTCAGGTGTATTTGTCAGCAAGATGGATGACATCCCGGTAAAGGGTGAGGAAGAGAGCAGTGTTACGTTCCTTAAATTCCTTAAGAAGTTTGACAAATCTGAATTTGGCAGGTTTATTTTTGGCGCATCTATTTTCAGGTATGCTGTCTACATCGGCGCGCCGTTTATAGCAATGTATCTGCTGAATGACCTGCACTACACCTACATGCAGTTCACCTTAATCATGCTCACTCCCAGCGTTGCAAGCTTCCTCACCATAAACCTGTGGGGCAAGTGGAGCGACAAGATAGGGACAAAACGGATAACCGTTATTGGCGCCTATCTAATAGGCATCTCATCCATAATGTGGCTCTTCTCAAAGGATTTCTATTACATCTTCATTATCAATGTCATCAACGGAATGGGCTGGGCTGCCTTCAACCTTGCCTCGTCCAACTATGTGTTTGACGCAAGCATGAGAGAGGAGGTGGTGTCATACAGCGCCTACTACAACCTGTTCCTGGGGATAGCGGTTGTCCTCGGAGGAATCACCGGCAGCCTTGCCATGGAATCGCTGGGTATTACCATACTTGGCAGCGCTGCATTGTTTGTCATAATCACCTCAGGAGTGCTGAGGCTTGCCACTACAACTTTTTTCCTTTTGCCAATAAAAGAGGCAAGGCTTGTTGAGATAAGAGGCGCTAACAAGAATTTCGTTCTTGTGAACCCCTCCAAGGTGTTCGCCTGGCAGTCAACCCAGCAGAACAGGAGCACAATACTGCAGGAGAAGCTGGAGGCAACGCTGAAGAATGTGCCAAAGCCCGGAGAGAAATACGAGGAGTCTGTGCAGAAGGAGAAGGAGTATTACAGCAAAATCCGGCAGAACATGTTCAAAGAGGAAAACAACCGTGATTTCAAAAAAACTTGAGGAGAGCCTCAAAAAGCAGCAATATGCCCTTATCGGCTCACATTCTGCTGTGAAAATCTGCACCTGGACAAAGAAGAGCATACAGGACAAGGATGACTGCTACAAGAGCAAGTTTTATGGCATAAGGAGCTGGCTTTGCTGCCAGATGTCGCCCTGCCTTGGCTGCGCAAACATGTGCATTTTCTGCTGGCGCGACCAGCACACACCCCGTATGTCAAAGTGGCAGGGAAAAGCAGACCCGCCAAAATTAATAATTGACGAGGCAATTAAAGAGCAAAAGCGGCTTTTATCTGGAATTGCGGGCGGCCCGATATTCAACAGGCAAAAATGGCAGCAGGCAAAAGAGCCAATGCACTTTGCACTCTCGCTTGTGGGAGAGCCAATACTTTATCCTAAGATTAACCAGATGATAAGTCTGCTGCACAAACGGGGGAAGACCACATTTGTAGTCTGTAATGGAGTCTTTCCTGACATTTTGAAAAAGATGGAGCCGCCAACCCAGTTGTATATGTCCCTTGATGCGCCAAATGAAGAGCTTTGGGTCAAGACTGACAAACCCATACTAAAGGATGGCTGGAAGAGGCTGATTAAAAGCCTAAAGGTGCTAAAAACACTAAAGAAAAAAACAAGAACCTGCATTAGGATAACTTTAATCAAAGGTATTAACGACGTTGACCCGGAAGGTTATGCAAAACTGCTTGCAATAGCAGACCCACACTTTGTTGAGATTAAAGCGTATATGTTCGTGGGAAGCAGCAGGCAGAGACTGTCCATAACCAACATGCCCTACCATGAGTATGTGGTGGAGTTTGCAAAGAAAATCTGCGCAGCTTCAAAATACAAAATCATTGATGAGAAGCGCGAAAGCCGGGTTGTCCTTCTGATGAAGAGAGATTTCAAGGGAAGAATTATGAAGTTCTAGTTAATAGTAATTATCTTTCCGAACGGCCCCGGGTTGATGACAAATGTCTTGCCCAGGTTCTGCTGCACGTTGAACGTCTCGTGCAGGTGCCCGCTTATGACCAGGACCGGGTGGTGCTTTTCAATGAAATCCATCAGGCTCTTGCTGCCGCAGTGCTGGTCAATGATAAGGTCAACCTTTGTGCCATAGGGCGGGCCGTGGCTCAGCATGATAATCTTGTCCCCGGGCTGGAATTCGTGCTTTATCCTGCTGATGAAATCCTCAAAGTGCTGGTCCCTCAGCGAGAAGCCGTTAACGCCATAGCCAATCACAAGGAAATTGCCAATCCTTCGTGTCTTTGCGTTGAAGAATGTGACGTTCTTTGTTGCGCTGGCTGCCTTTCTCAGCTCCACAACAGTCTCATGGTTGCCGTCAATGATGAGGACCTCCTGGCCGATTTTGTCAAGCTCCTCCATCAGCCTGCCCAGGTCCCTGCCGAACACGGTAATGTCTCCGCCGAACAGGATTAGGTCAGGCTTTTCCAGCTTCACTGCCTGCTTCACCCTGTGAATGGCCTTGACGCTCCCATGGATGTCAGTAAATGCAAGTATCTTCATGGGAGGAAGAAAGTAAATAGGTTGTATTTAAAAGTTTAGAAAAAATAAAAAAGAATTTGTTATTTTATTGACACTATTTTTATGTCAAATGTCAGGTTCTTGCCGGCCAGCGGATGGTTCAGGTCAACCACCAGTTTTTCGTCAGTGACGTCGGTTATGGTTGCAGGTATCCTTCTCCCGTCAGGAGAGCCAAGCATGAGCATCATGCCCTTTTTGGCATCCATCTCCTTTGGCACCAGGTCCTTTGGGATGTCCCTCACAAGCTCCTTGTGCCACTCGCCGTAGCCGTCCTGTGGGGTGAGTTTTATTGTCTTTGACTCTGCCTTCTTCATCCCGGTGACTGCCTTCTCAAATGCCGGCAGTATCTTGTGCTCTCCAACCACGAATTCCAGCGGGTTTCCGTTGGATTTGTCGAACACATTGCCGTCATCAAGCTTGCCAGTGTATTCCACGCTGACTGTGCTGCCCTCTACAACTGCCTTCTTCTCAGCAGCCTTCCTGGGCATTTTTACTCCAGCTTTTCAACGCCTTCTGCCTTCATGCCCCTGTCGCCCTGCACTCCCTTGAAAGAGACCTTGTCTCCCTCCTTAAGGGCGGTGCCTTCCTTGACGGCGCTGCCGTGCACGAAGTATTCCTTTCCGTCTTCGCCTGTGATAAAGCCGAAGTTTCTCATTCCGTTAAAAAATTTCACGGTTCCCTCTGTCATGTTCAAAACCTCCTGTGTTGTATTAACTCAAAATCCAACAAGAAGAAGAGATTAAAAAAGCACTCAAATCGACAATAACCGAACTCTCTGAACTTCTGATGATTTTAAGCAATATTCCTGTGGAATGCTTTACCCTTTTTAAGGCTTGCTGTTTTATGGCTTCAACTCAGCTCAAAGTCTTGATAATGTTTATATAAAAGGCTTCATTTTCATCTGCCATGAACAACAAAACCATCTCAATTGCACTGCTGGCACTTGTTAGCCTGTTTATTTTAGGCTGTGAAACTGTGCCAACACAAACCACAACAACACAGAATCCGGGCATTACCACAACGACAATTCAGCCAAACCCGGCTGCTGCCGCAAGCGTTGCAGTTGCCAGCAACCAGTTTGCGTTTGATTATTACAGCCGCATCCAGGCTCAGCCTGGCAATGCATTCTTCTCGCCCTGGAGCATCTCATCTGCCCTGGCAATGACCTATGAGGGCGCAAGGGGGCAGACTGCTGATGAAATGAAGGCAGTGCTGCATTTCCCTGACAACAGCAGCAGGAGAAGCGGCTTTAACACAATAATAAATATTCTTAACAATCCGAATAAGCCCTACAAACTTTACACTGCAAATGCGCTCTGGGCGCAGGAGGATTATGAGTTCCTTCCGGAGTATTTCAGCCTTGTTGAAAAATACTATGGTGGCAAGGTAACCAACCTTAATTTCAAAACAGAGACTGAAAAATCGCGCAAGACAATCAACAACTGGGTTGAAGACCATACAAACAACCTGATTAAGGAACTCATCCCGAAGGGAATACTTGGCCCATCTACCCGGCTTGTGCTTACAAACGCGATTTACTTTAAGGCAGACTGGGTGCAGCAGTTTGAAAAAGAAAGCACATATGACCAGGACTTTAAGCTTGCTGACGGCAGCACAGTAAGCGCAAAAATGATGCACCAGACCAGCAGCTTTAATTATTACGAGGCAGATGGCACAAAAGTGCTGGAGATGGACTACAAAGGCAATGACCTTTCAATGCTGGTTGTGCTGCCTGCCGAAGGCGTTGCGCCAATGCTAACCGCAGCCCAGCTTGCTGATTATAGGCAAAACCTTCAGAGACAGGAAGTGCGGGTCAGCCTGCCAAAGTTCAAATTTGAAACAATGTATATGATGGCTGATGACCTAGTTAAGATGGGCATGCCCACTGCATTCTTAGGCGGAGAAGCAGATTTCTCGGGCATGGACGGCACGCGAAACCTTTTCATAAGCCAGGTTATCCACAAAGCATATGTCAATGTTGATGAGAAAGGCACAGAGGCTGCTGCAGCAACTGCTGTTATAACAGAGGCAATGGGTCCAAATCCAGAAGAGGCAAAAATCTTCAATGCAGACCACCCATTCATCTTTGTAATACAGGAGAAGTCAACAGGAGCAATATTGTTCATGGGCAGGATGAGCGACCCGACTAAATAATGAAGTTATATTAGGTCAGCCATCCAGTCGAATTTGAATTCCTGTATGGTTGGCAATGTTTCAATTTCCTTAATCACATCAGTAAATCTCTGCCTTATCCCCCTGATTATCTCATCAAAATCCAGATAATCCTTGGCGCATACACCTATGCTGAAATCATACCTGCCGGAATTCTTTGCAACGTAGATAATCTGCTTGTGCCCTTTAAGGTAATTGATGAATTTAGTTTCTTCCTCGGGTTTGAGGTTGTAGCAGGAAAACAGGGCATAAACATAGAGAGGATAGCCCAATTTCTGCGGGTTTAACAGCGTATGGTGAGCCCGGATGACTTTTGACTGCTCAAGCTTTTTAATCCTGTATACCACCACATCCCTAGGCAGCCTTGTTGTCTTGGCTATCTCTGCAATTGTCTGGCGGGCATTCTTCTGCAATTGTTCAATTATTTTTTTGTCCTTTGCATCAAGCTTGGCTTTTTCTCCGCTGGTTAGCTCCATAATTACTTAAAATATGTAATTATTTATAAATATTTCTATATTTTATGTATTTTTTTGTAAATAAATTTTTATAATGATTAGTTATTCCTTTCTCAGTGGTAATTATGGACAATGAACAAACTTTTCTGGAAATTAGAGTTGGCAAGTACGATGGGGATTTAGAAGATTTATGTAGAAAATATTCACTGAACTTCACACCTAATCCTCATACACAAAGAAGGGAAATGGATGAACATGTTCTGTTTCTAACGAGATATAGTCGGAACTATTGCCTCTCAGTAAGTCTGGGTGGCGATAATCCCGAATATAACCTTGCAATACAGGTGGTTGGACCAAATGAAGGGGTGGTCAAACAAATCATGCTGGAATTTCAAAAAAGCATAGCAATCGAGACAAAACCTCTGTCCGCAGATATTCAAGAACAGGTAAATAAACAAAAGCGGGACTTTGAGCAATCTCACAGAAGGTAATCATTATCTCTCAACAACCTATTATTTTAGGAGCAACATGGGTAAATTGACAATATGGCCCTGCACCTTGCAGTTTAACGTAGACACTGACCCTAAATACCAGGCTTGGTTAAGAAACGACCATCCCCGGGAATTTGCCTACAGAAGTCTGATTAATTACTTAATAGACTTCGGCAGGGGTGCAAAAATCGAAAGGATCTTAGACGCCGGAACAGGCACAGGGGTGTGGGCGATTGCATTAGCTTCGGTTCTTCCTTACGCAGAGGTCGATGCCATTGACATACAAGAAGAAAACATAGGAGTCGCAAAGGAAAATGCAAAAGTTTTCCCAACCCTTGAAAGCAGGTTAAATTTCATGACAGCCGACGTAAATAAATTCCGGCCAAATAAGAGTTATGATATTATTGTAACCGAGCTTGAGGGGGGCATTGGGGGCAATGAAGGAGCTAAGAGAGCATTCAACAGCCTCCGCAGATTATTATCACCAAAAGGGATGATAATTCCTCAGTTATGTGAAACTTATATTCTTCCTGTGGATTTAGGGGAAATAAATCAACTATTGCCCAATACAGGAGCAAATCTTATTTTGAAAGGGATGACTATTTCTGATCCTTTTTCCTGTTATTACTATGTCTATGGGGTTGGCAATTCAGCATTTTTATCTGGACCACTTCTCCTTGATTCAATTGATAGCCAAAAGCCAATACAAGAGGGTTATACAAAAAAGCTGGAATTTACGGTTAAAAGAAATGGCAAAATTACAGGATTCCTGGCTTACTTTGAAAATAGATTGCTATTGTCAGGAGGACCTTCTTTAAGGCTTACCAATCACCCAGATTGCCCCATAACATCTTGGGGCCAAGTGTATTTTCCGGTCCATGAGTTAAATGTGAGGGCTGATGATACAATTACTCTTAAATTCAGCGAGTGCATCACCTCAAAAGGCCCATTGCCCCACTATGAATGGGAAGTGTCTAAGAATGGTGCTGTATTTGGGTCATATTCTAACGAGGAAAACCAGATAAGGAGAAAATAGCAGGCCTATTCCACACCGTAATAGTCCTCAAGCACAATCCTGTCCAGCTCCTCAAGGTTCTTCACTATGTAGAGCCTGCCCTCGCCTATCTCAGCTATTTTGCTTGCCAGCTTTGTTGCGCTCTTTGTCAGGTCAATTCCAACAACAGAAATTGTAACATCGCTGCTCCTTGCAGCTGATGCTGCTTCAATTGTCTCTTTCTCAGGCTCTTCTCCTGTTGTCGGCATTGCGTCTGTCAGTATAATCAGGTGTTTTGTTGTGCCGTCAGACGGAAACATCTCAGCAGCTCTTGCTATTGTCTTCGGGATGTTAGTCTGCGCGCCAGCGCGAATTCCTGCAATCTCCTTTAGAAGCCTTGTAAAGTCTTCGCACGGCTCAATCTGCGTCCGGATGTCTGTCCCAAATACAATAAGGCCGACTGCATCCTTCCTGTCAATTGCTTTGTAGGCAAGCGCAATCCCTGCTTTTTTTGCAACCTCAACCTTTCTTCCTTTCATGCTGCCTGAGGCATCAAGGGCATAAATTATGTTGATTTTCCCTTTTGCCTTCCTTGTTACAACACGCAGGTCTTCTTTTGAAAGGTCAGTGTGGCCCCTTCTTATTGCAACTTTAATTGAGCTTTTCAGTGCAATATCCTTATAACGGTCGCCGTGCCGAAAATCCCGTGATTCATCCCTGTCCCCATAGATGAAATTTTCCTTGTGGACAACCTCGCCGAATATCCCCTTTGGTATAATATTATCAAGCTCTTCAGTATACAAAATCAAAGATGCAAGCTCAAGGCCTTTGTCAGTCACTATGCCTTCCCTGTCAATTAGGTCATCATCTTTTAGCAGTGCAATGTTTGCGCAAATCCTTTCCTTAAGTATTTTCTTAAATTCAGGAATGCGCACATTTCTTTCGACATAGTCAGCAGAATAGCCTGTAAGCTGCCGAATAAGCTTTTCGCCATAAATCTCCTTTGCCATCCTGTAGTTCTTCACAAGCTGCTCATACAGGATGTCTGGCGTAAATGAGCCAATGCCGCGGTTGAAGCTCTCTGCAATCAGCTTTGCCTTGTCAATAACCTCCTTGTCATTGTCAAGCACAGAACGCATAAGCTTGTCGTCAACATTTTCAAACGCAAGCTTTCCAGAAAGTTCGTCAATCTTTTCTTTTTCGCCTATTTGCACCTGGTCATCAGGGGGCCTCACCCTCATCATCTGTTCCTGACTGTTTCTGGCAAAAATTCATAAACTCCTCGTGGACGTATTCCCTTGGACTCTTTACATACTTAAAAGAAGGCTTAAGCTTAATCCGGTGCGACAGGACCGAGATTACAGCATCAGTTATATCAGAAAGTGTAACCTTGTTTCCCTTTCTTATCATGCAATTTGCTTTTGCGCGCTCAACCAGCCCGATTGAAGCCCGAACTGACGGCTTTTTTTCAAGGTTCTTGTCCTCCCTAAGCAGCCTGACAAATGAAATTGCAAGGGAAAAAAGGCTGTCTGAAAATTCAACATCAATCTCACCCTTGTTTTTTTGCACAATTTTCTTTTCCAGGTCAAGTGATTCAGGATAGCCCATGTATATTATGTCAAACCTGTCCAAAAAAACGTCAGATAGTTTTTCAGTGCTGGTATCATCAGGGTTCATTGTGCCAACAAAGATGAAATTTGCCGGTAAATCAACTGAATAGCTGCCGATTGTTGCTTTTCCTTCCTCAAGCACCTGCAAGAGTGAGTTTTGCAGCTTTTCCGGGCAGCGGTTAACCTCGTCGAAGAAAAGCACGCCGTTGTTTGCGCGAAATATCTTTCCAGGAGAAAATGCTTCAATGCTGAGCGGCCCGAACTTCAGCGCCTTTACCGGGTCAATGTCGCCTATAAGGTCCTCTGCAGTCAGGTCAGGCGAGCCCTGAATCCTGACAAACCTGTTCTCAAGCTTGATTTTTTTCATGGCCTTTGTGCTCTTGCATGCGGGGCATAGCGGGTTTTCAGGCTCGCAGTTGAAGCCGCAGTCATTCACAAAAACCGAAGGAAGAAGCTTTGCAAGATTCTTTGCCAGTGTTGTCTTGCCAATGCCCGGCGCTCCGACAATTATGACATGCCTCTTTGCAATCAGCGCTGACTTCAGCTGCTGCTTGACCTTTTCCTGGCCGATTATGTCGGTGAAAGGGTCTTTCTCCCTTAGAAGAATATCTTTAATGTGGTAATATATGCTTGCCATTTCATGAAAAAGGAAGAATGTTAAGTATTTAAATGTTGCCTAGTAGCGCATTATAAGGCTTCCTGGCTTAATGTCAAATCTAAAATCAGTTCCGCTTCCTTCCGGGGTGCCGTTGAGGTGAAGCTCCTGTTCCTTGTAGGTATGGATTAGAATCTCTTTTCCTTTGAGGTATTGACCCAGCTGGTTGCCGCCGGTGAACCCCCTAAGTATCTTGCTCTCCAGCATTCCGGTGATTATACCGCCCCTGCCTGCTGTAAAAACATTCAGGTGAACATAACCGTCTGCCAGCTCTGCCTGGGGCACCATCAGGAGGTCAGAGCCGTAATACTTTAGTTTTGTAATGGTAAGAGTAACAACCTTTTCAATGGTAGGCAATTTCTTCCCGTCAACTGTTATGTCAACAGCCGTAGTATCATATTTTATGAAAGGTTTTACTGCTGAGATTGCATAGGCTATTAATCCGGAATTCCTTGAAAGAGCTGTCCGCCTTTTTGTAATCAGTGCATTCATGCCAATGCCGGCAAAGAGCACCTTTTGCTCATTGTTGTAGAGGATTGTGTCAATGCTGTGGTTTTCGCCGTTCATTATCTTCTTGGCAACCAATATTAGTGACTTTGGCAGGTTAAGGTCACTGGCATAGGCATTGCCATGGCCGCGGGGAATGCCCCCTATTGGAATATGTTCGGGCACATTGTTAATGACAAGCTTGTGAGTGCCGTCACCTCCCAGGAAAATCACCAGGTCAGCCTCACTGGACATTTGCTTTAGGCACTCGCACCACTCTTCACGGCTGTCTGCGTAAAGGCCGTAATAGCGCATATTGCCGCCAATAATCTCATGGTGCGGCCCATATAGCTTAATTACGCGGTTCAGGGCTCCTTCATGCGCAGGCCTTTTGTATTGGCCAGCCTTTGGATTTACTGCAAATGCAACTCGTTCCATTGCCATAGGGGGTGGGAGGTTATTTCCCTTTATAAATCCTGCGTTTTTACAATTAAGAAGTAGTTATTTCCCCTCAGAAAGTGCCTCGCCCACAATCCTCTCAGCCTCCTCTTTTGTTGCCATTTTGTAGGGCGACAGTCGCTTCACCCGCATTGCCAGCTGCTCAACCTCTCTCTGCCTTGCCGCTGTCTTGAGGATGTTGACTGAGACCTTGAGGTTGTGCTTGAGCAGAAACAGCTCGTTCTTCACCGCTGTAACCTGCGTCTTCAGCGATTCAATCTGTGAGCCAACCTCCTCCTTCATCTTTTCCAGCTCCTCATTCCTGGCGCCGATGGCTGCCTCAACCTCCCTGTCAGCCTGCTCCAGGTTTGCAACCCTGGGAAGAACATTCCTTGAGCCTTCCTCTACCTCGGACAGCCTAGTGCCTGCCAGCACCGCTTCCTTCTGGCTCTTGGAATCAAACATGCTAATCCTCCTTTACCTCTTTGCTTTATAAAACTTTACATTGCCGGGGGCGACGAGAAGCCACTCCTTCCTGTAGAACCTCATCTGCAGCTTTCCGGAGCTGCAGGCCCTCTCCATCTTGCCTGTGAGGAACTTAAGGTGGGCAAAGCTCTTGGCATGCAGCGGCCTCAGGTCAAGCACTGCAATAAGGCCGCCCTGCTTCAGCTCCTCCAGCGCCCGGTCAGCATCCTCCTGCTTTTCTATGATGAAAAACTTGACTTTGGCTGTTTTTGGCGGCTTTGGCCTTTCTGCAGGCACGCCTTCATAGTCCTCAAGCCTGTAAAAATAGTTGAGAACCCGGTCCTTAACCTTGCGGTATTTTGCCCTGAGTCTTGCTGTCATCGTTACAATCCTAGAAAGCTACTTGCTGCCCTTCTTTTTCTTCTTGAAATTGTCCAGCCAGACAAGCCTCATCTTCTGCCTGCAATCAAAGCAGTACTTTCTGACCGGAGACATGCTCTGGATTGTCTTGCCGCACTGCACGCACTTCATGAGCTTTGTTTTTGTAACCATATGGGCCTATAGAGTGACTTCCATTTATATTCTTTTCTCATCTCTAGGCAGTGTAGAATTCAGCCCCTATGCCTTCTGTTGAGGAACCTTTGGCTTTGCATTGCTAATCTTGGGCTTGGCTGTGTCATTTTTCTCCTCTGCAGGCTTGGCTTCCTTAGCCTCTTCCTTTGCTTCCTCTCCCTTTTCTTCCTTTTTCTCCTTGCCTGCCTTGCCCCTCAGTTTCTCAAAGGTCTGCTGCAGCTTGCCCTTTTCTTCCTTCTTCTCTTTCTTGAATTCCTCATACTTGAAACCCACAAGCTCTGCCCTTACAACGCCCTTGTCGTCCTTTATGGCAGTGACCTTTACGTGATGCGGCGGGTTTTTCATGCCGTGCTTCCACAGCTCCTCGTTGAGGTGCTTTCCCAGCCTTATATCCTCAGACTTCATGTGCTTGATTAGGAACTCCCGCAGGGCTCTTGCTGCTTTCTTCGCCCTTAGATACTTGGGCTTCTTCAGCCACTCTTTTCTTAGAGGAACATTATAGACTCTTTCCAGATCTGCCACCTATACCACCTATGCATTTATCTTTGTCCTTCTCCAGTTTCTCTTAACAGCTGTGTGCCTTCCGGGATGCACCCTCCTTCCAGCCCCGTATATCTTGGGAACTGTCCAGAATGGCGCCCACCTGGTCCTTCTTCCCTGCTTTATCAGCTTCAGCTTCTTGCTTAAATGTTTGTACCTTGCCATTTTTTATTTCCTGTTCAGCTTAAATTCTTTCTTCTGCGGCGCCAGCCTGATGAGGATTTTTTTCATCATCTCGTCATCAATCCTCTCTGCTCCGCCCTGGATAAGCTGCGCCAATATTACCAGCAGCTGCACTGCCTTTTCCGGGTGCGCTGTCTTGAGGTTTCCATATCTCTGGAGCGCCTCTTTTGTCAGGCTTTGCCTGACCGCCTGCTCGAGCTGCTCCACCTGCTGCCGCAGCTGGGCATCCTCCTGGAATTGCTGCTGGATTTGCTTTCTCTGCAGCTCTTCCAGCTTCCGCCTCCTTATCTCCTCGAGCTCATCCATATTATTTATTCTTTCTTGGCAGCCTTACTGGCAATCTCTTCTGCCTTCTTCAGCGTCTCGTCGCTTATCTTCTCTGTAACCTCTATCTTCTCGCCCCTTTTGGGCTTCTTCTGCTCTTTATGTTCAGGCTTTGGCTGCTCTGCCTTTGCAGGCTCAGCCCTGGGCTCCGGCTTCTTCGCCGCAACCCTGCCATATAATGTTGTTGCAGTCTTGTCAAGCAATGAGCGTCCGGCAGGCGTTATTACCCTTCCCTTCCTGCCCTTGGTGTCAGTCTGCCTTATGAGGCCGGCCTTCTCGAGCTGCTGCAGCACCTTTCTTATAATATTTCCGCTGCCCTTCCTGAAGTGTGGGGGCTTGTGGCCTCTGCGCTTCTTGCCGCCATACTTTGTCCTAAGCTTTGACACACCGACTGGGCCCATCATGTTAATCCTGGCCAGCACTGCCGCTGCCCTGGCATACCACCAGTCCTGCTTTACAGGCGGCCTCTCCTTGTGCACTCCGGTCTTTACCCAGGCTGCCCATTCGGGCGGCTTTATGTTGCTGTTCTTTTTCAGCTCCTCAGCCAACTTTTCAATAAGCGTGTTCTTGTCAACATCAAATGCGGTTGTCATGTATTTCTCACCATATTTCTGCCAATATGATTAATCTGTCCAGAACCTCTAACCTTAGTCCATTAAACCCTATAGAGGGAGGAATTGCGGGGTATTTATAAAGATTGCGGTAAATGGCTGATTTTGGAAATCAGCAAAGCTTTTAAACAAAGCAGCCATTCTGAAACAGCCCCATGATAAGCCCTAAGGAGACCCCGGACACTGCAGAGCAGATTAACAACATACTTAATCCCCTGGTCAAGAAGTGGTTCTTCACCAAGTTCAGTGAGTTCTCACTGCCCCAGCTGTTCGGCGTCATGGAAATACACAGCAGGAGCAACATCCTTGTCAGCGCGCCCACAGGCTCAACAAAGACTCTGACTGCTTTCCTTTCAATCCTCAACGAGCTGATTGACAGCGCTGAAAAGGGCATTCTTGAGGACAAGGTTTACTGCGTCTACATATCTCCTCTTAAGGCGCTTTCAAATGATATAGAGAAAAACCTCAAAGAGCCGCTTTCCCAGATGGAAGAAATTGCCGGAAAAAAGTTCGGCATAAGGGTTGCTGTCAGGACCGGCGACACAACAGCAGCAGAAAAGTCCAAGATGCTCAAGCACCCCCCGCACATACTTATTACAACGCCTGAATCATTGGGTATTGTCTTAACCTCAATAAAATTCAGGGAGCTCTTAAGGAAGGTTGACTGGGTTATTGTTGATGAAATCCACGCTCTTGCCGAGAACAAGAGGGGTGTTGACCTTTCTCTCTCACTTGAGCGCCTGCAGAAATTATCAACGCACATTTGCCGGATTGGATTATCTGCAACTGTTGCTCCGCTTGAAGAGATAGCAAAATTCCTTGTGGGATATGAAGGCGGAAAAGAGCGGGACTGCAAGATTGTGAATGTGCAGTTCATCAAAAACATGGACCTCAAGGTGCTCAGCCCCATCCCGGACCTCATCAACACAACGCACGATATAATGCACCATGCCATGTATGAGCTTATTGACAGGCTTGTGCAGGACCACAAGACCACGCTGATTTTCACAAACACCCGCTCTGCCACAGAGCGCGTTGTTGACCATCTGAAAGAAAAGTTTCCAAAAAACTACTCGGAGAATATAGGCGCGCACCACGGCAGCCTGTCAAAGGCGCACAGGCTGAATATAGAAAATGCGCTCAGGGAGGGCAAGCTAAAGGCAGTTGTCAGCTCCACAAGCCTGGAGCTGGGCATTGACATTGGCTTTATTGACCTGGTGCTGCTGCTTGGCTCGCCCAAGTCCGTAGCCAGGGGCCTCCAGAGGATTGGCAGGAGCGGCCACCAGCTGCACGACACCACAACAGGAAGGATAATTGTCCTGGACAGGGACGACCTTGTTGAGAACGCAGTGCTGCTTAAAAATGCAATTGAGAGGAAGATTGACCGGGTGCACATTCCCACAAACTGCCTTGACGTGCTGGCACAGCAGGTATTTGGCATGGCCATCAGCGACCAGTGGAACATTGACAGCCTGCACAGGCTGCTGAAGCAGAGCTACTGCTACAAAAACCTTGAGCGGAAGGATTTGATGGACATAATAGATTACCTTTCAGGCAAGTTCATCTCGCTGGAGGACAGGCATATCTATGCAAAGGTGTGGTATGACGAGATCACGGGCATGATTGGAAAAAGGGGAAAGATGGCAAGGGTGCTCTACATGACAAACATAGGCACCATACCTGACGAGACCTTTGTTACTGTCAAAGTGGGTGAGCAGCCCATAGGCAGGATTGACGAAGCGTTCCTTGAGCGCCTCAGGCGGGGCGATGTGTTTGTGCTTGGCGGGGACAAGTATGAGTTACTCTATTCAAAGGGCATGGTTGCCTATGTAAAAGCATCTGTGCAGAGGCCGCCCACAATCCCCTCCTGGCACAGCGAGATGCTGCCCCTGTCATTTGACCTGGCTATGGATATTGGCAGGTTCAGAAGGCTGATGGAGGAGAAGCTGAGCAAGGACGGCCCAAAGGAGGAGGTTATTGATTTCATCAACACCTACCTTTATGTTGACCGCAATGCAGCCAATGCAATATATACTTACATGAAGGAGCAGTATGACTATGCGCTAATCCCGCATGACAGGCGCATTGTAATTGAAAATTACAATGACGGCAAAAACCACTACATTATCTTCCATGCCCTCTTTGGCAGGAGGGTGAATGACTGCCTCTCACGGGCGGTTGCGTTTGCAATCGGAAGGACGCAGCACCTAAACGTGGAGATTGGCATAACAGACAACGGCTTCTTCCTCTTCTCAAACAAAAGCATCCAGGCAGAGAGCGCCCTGAAGATGCTCAAGGCAGACAAGCTTGAGATGGTGCTTAACATGGCCATAGACAGCAGCGAGGTGTTGAAGCGCAGGTTCAGGCACTGCGCCACAAGGGCGCTCATGATTCTTAGAAACTACATGGGAAAAACCAAGCATGTCGGAAGGCAGCAGGTAAGCTCCATGATACTGCTCAATGCAGTGAGGAGGATTGACCAGCACTTTTCCATACTAAAGGAGGCAAGAAGGGAGGTGCTTGAGGACCTGATGGATATCGGCAGCACAAAGCAGGTCATAAAGATGATTGAAGAAGGCAAGATAAAAATAAAGGCCATTGCCACAAACGTGCCAAGCCCATTTGCCTTCAACCTGGTGCTCCAGGGCTACACAGACATGCTCAGGATGGAGGACAAGGTAGAATTCTTAAGAAGGATGCATGAACTGGTGCTGGCTAAGATAAGCCTGAAAAACAAATAATCCTTTCAGAACAGCACCTTAATACCATCCTTTGTTATGTTGTAGTCAACATTGCCCCTGACAAAGTCAGAGCCCCTCATCTTGTGCACCTTGAGCTGGTTGCCCTTGTCTGTTGCAATGAGCTTTGTGACAGAGTCAGCAACAAAATCCTCAATGTCAAACCTGCTTGTGTCGTCGGAATTATAGGGCACTTCTGTGGTGAATATGCATGTTATGCCGCTCTTCCTCAGGCCCATGGAGAACCTGAACAGGTTTGATCTGAACTCCTTAAGGTCCTTGCACACCAGGTTCAGGGGCACAACGCTGTCAAGCACAAGCCTCTTCGCATCGCCAAAATACAGCCTGATGTACTTGAGCAGGTTGTCCATTATTATGGGGTTCTTGCTTGACGGAGAAAGCTCTGTGTCTGCCGAGAACGAGCCCCGCTCGCTTGCCAGGTCGTGGAACTTGAACAGGTTCGTATCAACTGAATTAAGGTCCAGGCCAATGGCTGAGCAGTTGAGCACAACCCTGTCCTTTGGCTCCTCCAGCGTTATGTAGACGCCCTTCTCGCCATATTTTACAGCGCCGTAGTAGATGAAGCTCACGCCAAATAGCGTTTTGCCTGTGCCGCTTGAGCCGGAAATCAGGTTGACAGAATTCTTGACAAACCCTCCCTTTAAGACTTTGTCAAATCCTTCTATGCCTGTGGGGACTTTCTCGATTCTTTCAACCATGTATACACCTCTTTTTTAAAGCGAATAGCCCTAATGGAGCTCTTCCATATTCTCAACCAGCAGGTTGAATTCCTTGCTGTCCATGGTGGCGTGGTTCAGCGCCAGCACCAGGATTGAGTCCATGAGCGCAACCTTCTCAAACAGCGTCTGGAAAAACTTGAGCACCTCGCTGAACGTGTTCTGCGTTATTAGGTACTCGACGCCGTCAACCATTATGATGTTTTCCCTGCTCTCCTTCATGAACTCCTCAAGCACGTTCTCCAGCTGTACCAGGCTGGTGGGTTTGATGTATTTAAACTTTTCTGTGGGTGTCTGCGTCAGCCAGATTATGGGTGTTTTGCTCAGTCCGTACTGCTTTCTTATGAGGTCGGGGTAGGTCCTGGTTATGCATAGCCCCTCCTTGCCGTGCATCACCTGGTCAACAAAGCACTCGAATGTCCTGTTGGGCTTTTCCTCCCTGAAATAGTAGATTGTGTTGGGCTTGAGCTGGTATTTGGTGTCGCCAGCCTTCTTTTCAGCCACTTCATGGGTTGGGGTGACATTGATGGGCAGCTCCTTTTTCACCGCCAGGCTGAATGCAACCAGTATGGTGGCCCCGGTCTTGAGGAATTCCGGCACTGTGGGCGCAAGTGGCGAGGCAAACAGTATGATGTGCGCCACTATCCAGAGACCCATCCCTATTATCATTGTTATAAGGTTCTTTGACTTCTCACTCTTCCAGTTGTTGAACACCACGAAGAAGCCGAAGAACAGGAAGACAATGTTGTAAATCTCTGAAAATCTGTGGATGGGTTCATTTCTAGGGTTAAGGTGCGAACCATATTTGGCAAAATTCAGTGCATCAGTCCTTGCATAGCTCATCTGCTGGAACATGAGGAAAAGGACCAGGAGTATGACAATGCCGTAAAAGAAATAGGCCACATACTTCTTGTATTTCCTGAAGAAATGCAGGAGGAGCGAGCTCGCCACCAGGATGTAGCCCAATGTCTCAAGCGTGTAGCTGGCAATGGAATAGGTTGGCTCAAATGGGGCAAGGCCCATGAACATCTGCCTGTAATCAACGTAGACCGTCAGCAGGTTCTTGAGCATCAGTGCCGAGAATGCCGCAGTCAGGATAAGAAGCTCAGGTAACTTTATCCTCCTCCAGGTGTAGAAGACAAAAACCACAATGAAATAGACGATGATAAACTCAATAAGGTTGAGCGTGAGTTCGTAGTTAAGCTGGGCTGTGGTGAGCGGTAGCATACCTGCTGAATTACCGGCTGTTATTATATAAAGTTTTCCCTGATTTATGCTCTATTCCGCAGTGGTATCCACACAAGTTTTTTATACACCGGGCATATCCACAACCCCATGGAAATCATGCCCGGAATTGAGATAAGGGACCTGGCGCTCTGGCTGAAGAAGGAAAACATACTGGTAATCGCAGACCTGCACATTGGCTTTGAGGAGGCATTAAACAAGCAGGGGGTGCTTGTCCCAAGGTTCCAGTTCAGGGACATTGTGCAGAGGCTGGAGAAGGTTCTTAACAGGAGATACAAGCTAATTATTGTCAATGGAGACATTAAACACGAGTTCGGCAGCATCAGCCAGCAGGAGTGGAGGGAAACCTTAAAGGTGCTGGACCTGCTGCTGGAACACTCTGAGAGGGTTATCCTCATCAGGGGCAACCACGACAAAATCATAGGGCCCATTGCAGACAAGAGGAATGTTGAAATTGTGGATTCCTACACTGCAGGGGACAAGATTATAATTCATGGCAACAGGCTGGCAGAAATCCCCAAGCAGGCAAAAACCATTATCATAGGCCACGAGCACCCTGCAATCTCACTGAGGGAGCCCGGCACTTCAGAGACCTACAAGTGTTTCCTGAAAGGTGCATGGAAGAAAAAAAGCCTGATAGTTATGCCTTCATACAACCCTCTTGTCCATGGTTCCGACGTCCTCTCTGAAAAGCAGCTCAGCCCATTCCTTGGTGACATTGGCAGCTTTGAAGTGTTTGTTGTGGAGGACAAAATATACAAATTTGGAAAAATCTCAAAGATAAGAAAACTCATTTGGCAATCTTCCTGATAAAGTCAGACTTTGTTATGACACCTGCAATGCTTCCGCCTTCTGACACAAGCACAATGGGGAAATACTTGAGCAGGTTTGAAACCACATCCGCTGACGAGTTTTTTGAAACTATTGGCGGCGAATCAAGCATGATATCGCCAACTTTGCAAGCTCCCCTGTTTTTCAGCAGGCAGTCGAGAATCTGGCTTTCAGCCACAACACCAACCGGGTTTGCTCCCTCAAACACAGGCAACTGGGAAATCTCATATTTCTTCATGAGCCCAATCGCCTTTCTTATGTCATCTGCCTTTGAAACGCCGATAACCCTCCTGTGCATTATGTCCTTTGCAGTAATCTCCTTCTCCTTTCTCAGGCTTGTTATTGCCTGCACAATGTGCCTCACCTTTGAATAGGCAGGGTCAATCCTGCCGGATTCAATCTTTGCAACCAGCGACTGGGAAACCCCTGCCAGCTTTGCCAGCTCTGTCTGGGAAAGCCCCAGGTTTTTCCTTATCTGCTTCAGTTCTGTTATCTCAAATGTTTCAAAAGGCATGGCTGGGGATAAACACAACTAGTATTTATTCCTATCGGAATAATCTGGTCAGTAATCTTTATATAGGGCGCCGGGCGAGGGTAGTGAATTCTGATAAAAACAGCAGTTTGGAGGAAAGAACATGGCAAAAATACATTATGTTACCTCAGAGAGCGTTACAGAGGGGCATCCGGACAAGATTTGCGACCAGATAAGCGATTCTATACTCGATGAGTTGCTCAGGCAGGACCCTTACAGCAGGGTTGCTGTTGAGTGCCTCACCACCACCGGCACAGTGCATGTGGCAGGCGAGGTGACCACCAGGGGATACTGCGACGTGCAGAAGGTTGTCAGGGGCACGCTGAGAAGCATAGGCTATACAGACCCAAGATACGGCATTGACTGCGATGATGCCGGAGTGTGGGTTGCCATCCACGAGCAGAGCCCGGACATCAGCAAGGGCGTCAGTGAGGCTACAAATGAGGGCAAGGAGCAGGGTGCAGGTGACCAGGGCATGATGTATGGCTTTGCCTGCAATGAGACAAAGGAATTGATGCCGCTGCCAATAATTCTCGCGCACAAGCTCACCCAGAGGCTGGCCTATGTGAGAAAGGAGGGCATAATCAAGCACCTTGGCCCTGACGGCAAGAGCCAGGTGAGCATACGTTATGAGGATGACAGGCCGAAGAAGGCAACTGCCATAGTCATTGCGCAGCAGCACAAAGACGAAATCTCAGAGCAGGAGCTCAGGGAGCAGGTGCTGGAGCATGTCGTTAAGCCGGTGTGCAAGGACTACATGGATGAAAACACAAAGGTACACATCAACGCAACAGGCGCATTTGTTATCGGAGGCCCTGAGGGCGACACAGGCGTCACAGGCAGGAAAATCATCGTTGACACCTACGGCGGAGTTGGCAGGCACGGCGGCGGAGCATTCTCAGGCAAGGACCCGTCAAAGGTTGACAGGAGCGGAGCCTATGCCGCCAGGTATGTGGCAAAGAACATTGTGGCAGCAGGGCTTGCGACAAAGTGCGAAGTCCAATTGTCATACTGCATTGGCGTTGCGCAGCCGACCTCAATAAACATTGACTGCTTTGGCACAAGCAAGATACCTGAGGAGAAAATAAGCGAGCTTGTAGCAAAGCACTTCAACCTGACTCCAAAGGGAATAATCGAGCACCTGAAGCTGAGGAGGCCAATCTACAGGAAGACTGCTGCATACGGCCACTTTGGCAGGGATGACCCTGACTTCACCTGGGAGAAAACTGACAAAGCTGAAGTTCTGAAGAAGGAAGCAGGGCTATAAGCTCTTTTTTTTCTTTTTATTGAATAATTGCTCAGCAGGGCATCCAATTTTTCTTTGTTTGCAGTATTTGCAGGCTAATGAACCCCTAACAATTCCATTGCCGGTAGAAGTTAGCAGAAATAATATTACCACAAGAATTAGGATAGTCCAATTAAAGCTTATTACCAACAGGGCAATGCCTGCTATTATTGGTATTATTGAAACCATGGAATCAGGCACTATATCTTTCCAGGTCATCTGCATTTTGCAGAATTTGCCCGCATCTCCCTTTTTGAAGAATATACTACTTATTTTACCTTTACCAAATGCACAAATTTTTCCGTAGTAATAGCAATTGACGCAATGTCCCTTTATTAACCGAAATTCCAGGATTCCGATAAAGATTAAGTATAAAATTAACCAAATAAGGCCTATTTGATAGATTATGAATGCTCCAATTAAATAAATTGCTATTGAAACAAAATTTGAAAAAAATACAATCCAAAAAGGGTAGTTTTCATAACATTGGACACTTTTCATTTTCTGAATACTTTTTTTTCTTTTTATTTCAAAATTCTCTCAGCTTTGTAGAATCCAAGCATTGGTGAAGTGTCTTTTGTAAATGCGCTTATGTCTTTTATTGCAAAAGCCCAGACAATTTCCTTGTCCGGCGTTACTTCAAATATCTTTGTTGTGCCGGTGATTAGTGTGTTTCCATTTGTCAGCCTGTCTGCATCTCTTGCAGGCGACAGCCTTAAATCTTCAATAACATATTCCCAGACAACAGTTTCATTTGGGTCAATCTCAACAATTCTGTTTGGTGTTACATGGTTCGCAAACAATAAATTTCCATTTGCAAGAAACACAGGGTCATGCTGCTGGACCATCAAGCCCTGGCCTATCGTTTTTACAACCTCTCCTTTTGGGTTTACCTCAACAAGCATGTTAAAATTTCTTGGGCTTACCAGCGTGTCTCCGTTATCCATTCTTAGAACAGCATTTGTATGGCTCCAGCCTTCCTCGTTTATGCTTCTGTAAGCCTCAGTGTCAAAATAAGTTTTTGCATACCACTGCCATACTATGTTCCCTTTTGGGTCAATCTCTTTGACCTGCGCATCGCTCATCCTGTCACCGCTGCCAAAGGCAATCAGGGTATTCCCATTAGGCAGCCTGTCTGCGTCGTGTGATATCTTTGAGGTTTTATAGGACCAGACAATAGTCTTGTTTCTGTTAATCTCATAAACCCCATTTCTGGGAAGCTCGAAAAGAATATTATTATTTGGCAGCAGTTCAACATCAAACCCCGGGTTTGTGTACTGCTTTAATTCCTGGGGAAGGTCATACTCCCAGATAATCTCTCCAAGCATATTTACTTCAATTATCCTGGGTTTTTCCTGATTGTGATTATCCGCAAATAAGGTTGTTCCATCCATTGCCTTGTCTATGTTATAAACTTCAAGAACAAAGTCCGGGTCTGCTTCTCCTCTTGTCATTGGAGGCAATTGCTCTTTTTCTTCTGTTGTTGTCGTTGTGCTTTCAATTGTTACAGTTGTAGTTACTTGAGCTGTTACTTCAGGAGTATAGTTGGTGGTGGTAGGTGGTGCAGTTTTTGCAGCACAACCCATAATAAAAATCACTAAGATAGCAAAGATTATTTTTTTCATTCTAGCCTCTTTTGGATTATATTAAATCCCCTTATTTTAACAGGGATTACTTTAGCCCTGTTATTCCGTATTTTTTTCCTGTTCTTTTTGTCTTACTTAATGTTTTTACTTCTTCTATTTCCAGTTTATTTACAGGAACTATCAGAATCTGGGCGATTTTCATGCCCTCTTCTATTTCAACTTCATCCATTCCAATATTTATTACCATGATAGTTACTTCTTCCCTATAGGAAGAATCAAAAGTGCCTGCTATAACATGGCAACCCATTTTTGTGACTATTCCCACCCTGTCCCGGACTAAGCCAACATAACCTTGCGGAATCTCCATCGCCAAGCCGGTTCTAATCTCTTTTTGTTCCATGGATTTTATTGCTGTAGTTTCAATTGCCCTAATGTCAAAACAAACATCAGAATCCATAGAATATTCGGGCAAGCTGGCGCCCTTCTTTATTTTTTTAACTTTTAGTTTTTCTACCATTTTTATCAATTATGCCATAATTCTTAAAGTATATAAACTTTACCAACCTATCAGGACTTTACCCCCACTAAATATTTAAGGGAGTTGCCATAATTGGCTTATTGAGGAGAAGAAAGCATGTATAACCCGTTTTTACCTGGGAGCGAACAGATAAGGCAGAAATCCTCAGGAAGGAAGCTGGGATTTAATTTTCTTTTTTAGCTTTATGCAGACAGACTTCGATAATTATTTAAATATCCCTCTACAATCCTGACCTATGGACAAATTCGAGAAGAGATACGGCATTGCTGAGGATGAAAACGTAAGGGCATTCCACAGGAGCCGTAGAATGTTCTGTATAAAGGATGGCAAAGTTTACATTGCTAAGCCAAACCTACCCTATTCCCATGCTGTCTGGTTTGAGAAAAAAGGCTGGAAAGCCACCAGCAGCTTTATGGATAAGACTGTAAGGGGCTTTGTTAGCAAGAACGGCGATGTATTTTTCTTTGTTGGCTATGGTTTCAGGGTAAACCGGCGTGCGGAGTTTATTTTCCTCTCCCTCCTAAAGGAATTGGCAGGAAAACTCAGAATAAAACACAGCGCCAGAGTGTATGGCGGGATGATAAAGCAGAAAGGAACAACCCAGTGGCCTGCAAGGAAATGCTACGGAACTGTGAAAAAGTATATTAATTAGCGTTTCCCACTGTTCTCCCGGTGATATTCATGCCAATCAAATCAAGGATAAGGACTGTTCCCCACTGGCCCAAGAAGGGCATCATGTTCAGGGACATTACAACGCTTCTTAAGGACCCTGTTGGTCTGAAAATCTGCATAAAGGATTTTGTGAAACGGTATAGGAATGCTGATTTTGACATTGTGGTTGGCATTGAAGCTCGCGGTTTTATTATTAGCGGGGCAATTGCCTACGCCCTGGGCAAGGGCTTTGTGCCTGTGAGAAAGAAAGGTAAGCTTCCGGCTGAAACAATCAAGGTGGAATATCAGCTCGAGTATGGCACCGATACAATTGAAATGCACAAGGATGCAATCCTTGCAGGCCAAAAAGTGCTAATCGTTGACGACCTGCTTGCAACAGGCGGAACAGCGCTTGCAGCAGCAAAGCTTGTTGAAAAGCTTGGCGGAAAAGTAGCAGAGATTGCCTTTATTGTCAACCTCCCTGATGTTGGCGGTGGCAAGAAATTAAGCGAAGCTGGCTACAAATGGTATGCCCAGTGCGAGTTTGAAGGGGAATAATTCTTTACTTTATCTTTGGTATTGCCTTAACCAGCAGGCTTGTAACCTTCTCCACATTCTGCTTGAACGTCGTTTCTATTTCATCCCAGGTGACTGGCTCCACATCGTCAAATAGGCAGTCATAGTCAGTGCTCATGGCAACAGCTGCATAGGGTATTCCTGCCTCGTTTGCCAGTATGCATTCAGGCGCAACGCTCATGTTGATAACATCAGCGCCCCACTGCCTGAACATTTTGCTCTCAGCCCTGGTGGAAAACCTGGCGCCTTCAATTGTAACCACTGTGCCTTTTTCATGGCATTTTAGCTTCAGGCCTTTGGCAGTCTTTGCCAATACTTCCCTCAGCTTTTGGTCAAATGGGTCTGCCATTGCAGTGTGCACCGGCTTGTGCGGCTCAAACTGCTCGTAGAAAGAAACATTCCTGTGCCTGGTGAAGTCGATGAACTGGTCCAGTATTACCAGGTCTCCCCTCTCAATGTCCTTTTGCAGGCTGCCAACAGCTGTTGTGGCAATGATGTGCGTGCAGCCTGCTTCCTGCAGTGCCTTGATGTTCGCCCTGAAATTGACATATGTCGGCGGAATGGTGTGCTGCTTGCCGTGCCGTGACAGAATGACAACATCAACGCCGCCAATCTTCCCGCACATGAGGGGAGAGCTTGGCGCTCCGAACTTTGTCTTAACCTCAACTTCCTTTGCATCCCTGAGTATCTTAGGGTCCTCAAGCCCTGAGCCGCCTATGATTCCAATCTTGACCATAATAATTCACCCAGCAGCAAAAAAGCACAGCAGTTATATAAATTTTTAGATAATTGCGTTAAGAACAAGAGGCAGAACAATACCAATAACAATTCCCACAAGCAGTTCCAGGGGCTTGTGGGCGATAAGCCTCTGCCGGTATTTGTTCCTGCTAATCCTGGCAATGGCAGCGGTGTTGCCATCTATCGCCCCCCTTATGGCCAGGGCATCCCTACTAACAAGGACCAATAGAGCAATGCTGATGACAAAGGCTGTGGTGAATCCGTCAATGCAATAGATTGACGTGCACAGCGCTGCCACAAGTGCCGCATGGGTGGAAGGCATTCCGCCAAATGTATACAACATAGCTGGCATGAACTTCCTTTTTTTTACGCTTGCCACGGCTGTCTTGATTATTTCAGCAATAATCCAGCTGATTGCGACAAGAATGATGATTCTGATTGCGGGTATCATATTTTGGACTTCACAGCCTTATCAGATATTATTGCGCTGTTGCCGCTCGGGTCTTCAATTGTTATCTGGCACTTGTCCCTGCCCCACATGATGTTCTGCAGCTTTTTCACCATGTTCTTTGCCTTTTTCCTGTCCTCGTCATCCTCTGCGCTGTCCCTCTGCTGCTCGGTCTGCACCTTTACCCTGCTGAGTATGCCCTCGATGTTTGTCACGTAGCCGTTTGAGGCAGGACCCGGCGTGATTGTGCAAATCCTGGGTATCTTCACAGTTGCCGTGCTTGACTTGACAACTCTTATGCTCATGTCATCCTCGCTTGTGACCTCAATAGTGTACTTGACAGGCTCATTCTGCTCCATTGCCTCCACGTCTGCCTTGTGGAACTTGCACTCAGCGCAGTTCATTGAGAAAATCAGCACCCTGCCAAAATAGGGAATCTCCTCCTCCCTCTGTGCCATGGCCATGGTTTTCTTGTTGCAGAATGGGCATTCCTGGCCGGTAAGCTGCTCAAAGTTATCAGAGGGTTCTTTTGCCATTGCAAATTTCATTGGCAGCAGAATTTAAATTCTTTTTGGTTTTGAAAAATATAGTAATTGAAACTATAAGTTAAAATAAGAAACTATAAAATAAATAAAAAATCTTAGAAATCCTTCTCGTCGTCGGACTCTGCCCCTTCGTGCTCGTCCTTGATTTCCTGTGTTGTGCCCTTTGTCCTGTGGATTTCTGCAAAGCTAGGCACTGCCACCAGGTAGTCCTCGCCAAAGCCCGCCAGGTCGCCGTCAATTGCCGTGCAGGTCTTCTTGAGCTTGGAAATCGCCCTTTTGAGCTCAACAATGTCCTTTGCCTTGAGCGGCTTGATGTTGATGAGCGCGATTGTGTTGCTCTCCCTCAGCGCATCCAGCACCGGTTTTACATCCGAGAAGTCCTCAAGCACAAATGGCCTCACTATAACCTTCTGCGTGCCACCCTCGCCGTCAGATGTGTCAAGCTCCACATAACCCTCTTCCTCTGGTATCTCGTCTTCACTGCCCATCATGGACTTCTTGATTTTTGAAAAGAAATTCTTCATTTTATTCCCTCCACGTATAGCTATATCTGCCTCCCCTATATTTTTGGTAGTATATAAATCTTGCGATTTTCCCTCTTATTCACATGCTGTCAAGCACGCTGTGGGCATTTACTGAGCCCATGTGCCTCTTCAGCCTGGCAAAATCCCTGCCTGCAAGCATCCTTAGCTGCATTGCCAGCTGCTCCTTCTCATTGTTTGGCACTCTTGCGAGCCTGTCAGCCATTATGAGGCCGTAGGGATAGCCCGGGAATGACATGTCCCTTGAGTTTGCAGCCAGCATGCCAAACAGTTTGCCAAAATCAGCAATTGCCTTCTGCTTTTTATACAGCTCAACCCGAAAAACTCGCTCTGAGTTCGGGTGCAGCCTTGTAAAGAACATCTCTGCCATGTAGCTGCTGCTTTTGATTTCAGCTACAGGGTGGTAATACCAGCTTCCCTCGGGGCCAAGCTCATTGAGCGCAGCGCTGAACGAGCTGCCTGTGTCAGAAAGCAGGGCTGTGGTCTTGGCAAGGGCTGTAACGAGGATATTCTTCTTTTCAGCAGCTGCATAAAGCTCAGCCAGGAGCTTTTCCTCGCCGGTCACAACTGCCTCAAGGCTGCCGTCAAGCACAATGACAGAGCCTGCCTCCAGGGTTTTGCACATCTCTGCCGCGAGTGTCAGCTCGGCAAACCTGCGGCCAATGCCTCCCAGTTTGGAGATGGAAAACGCCTTTCTTCCCTCGCGCAGGGTTTCATCGTCCGCATCAAAGCAAAGATCTTCAGCCAGCACATTGTCACCAAAGGTTTCTGCAGTGTATTGTATCTTGCCTCTGCCGGCCCTGCCCTCCTCTGCCTTTGCAGTTGCAAGCACATAGAAGCTCCGCTGCCTGCTTTCAGCCCTCTTGTTCTTGTCAAACATGCAGCAGGCCACCCTCACAAAGTGCACTGAGAAATCAGGCGCAGCCAGCAGCTCTGCATTGCCGCCGTCTATGAACGCAATCCTGCTGTTGGACACTGCTGCTTTGAGCGGATGAAAATTCTCTTTTGACACTGCAACAGCCTGCTCTCCTGCTGCCAGGGCTATCCTGCAACCTTCCTTTGGCAGCCCTGCGCCTAAGGCTAGGATTACCTTTTTCAGTGCCTCTGTGTGTTGCATGAGAATTAACTGATGTCGCCCAGTATCTTTTTAAGGCTCTGGTCCATTGCAAAGAACATGTTGGTGCCATGCCCTTCGGCAACAAACGCCTCGCCTGCCTTGAGTGTAGCCTTCACTGTGAAATTGTCCACGCTGCTGCTCAGGCTCACGGTAAGCTTCTCAAAGTTGCTCTTCTTCCCGCTCATCTGCTTTGCGTAGTTTCCCACAATCTTCTTTACAACAACAAGCGCCCCAGGCTCAACAGAGTCAAAGCCGTCAAGCTCTATGTTTCCGCCAAGTGTTATTACTCCCATTTTGACGGGGCTGATTATATCTTCCTCATATTTAAGGTTTTTGCCAGCCAATCCAGAACCTTTTTATACCCTCTTAACCTCCCCATTCACATGGCAAAGATATGCATTTTGACATATGGCTGCTCCACAAACGTGGCAGACTCTGAGGTAATGGCAGGGCTGCTGAAAAAGGCAGATTTTATGATAGTGCCGCATCCGGAGGAGGCAGACCTGGTTATAGTTAACACCTGCACTGTCAAGGGCCCTACTGAGAGCGCCTTCTACAAACGGCTCAGGGAGCTTGACGCAGCAGGCAAGCCTGTGGTGGTTGCAGGCTGCATACCCCAGGCAGAGGAGGACCTGTCAAGGCTTGAGGGCCATTCCCTTATCGGCACCTACCAGGTAAACAACATTGTTGAGGTTGTTGAGGAAACCCTTAACGGCACCAATGTGGCGCTGCTCAAGGTTGAGCAGAACCCGCGGCTGTGCCTGCCAAAGCTGAGAAAGAACCCACTGGTTGAGATTGTGCCCATCTGCTCAGGCTGTGTGGGGACATGCAGCTACTGCAAGGTCAAGTACGCCAGGGGCAAGTTATATTCCTATCCCATTGACACCATTGTCAGCCACATAAAGTCAGCGCTCAATGACGGCGTAAAGGAAGTCTGGCTTACCAGCCAGGACACAGGCGCCTATGGCCAGGACATTGAAACAACCCTGCCAAAACTCCTGAGAGAGGTAATGGCAATCCCCCGTGACTTCAGGGTTAGGCTGGGCATGGCAAACCCCAACCACGTGCTGGAGATGCTCGACGACCTTATCCTGATGTATAAGAACCCCAAGATGTTCAAGTTCATCCACATTCCTGTGCAGTCAGCCAACGAGGACATACTTTTCCTCATGCACAGGAGGTATTCCCTCAATGACTTCAGGTTCATGGTGAGGCGCTTCAGGGATGAGATACCGGGCATAACGCTGTCAACTGACATCATATGCGGCTTTCCCACAGAAAGCAAGAAGCAGTTTGATGAATCCATTAACCTTATCCGGGAAATCCGGCCAGAGGTGCTCAACATATCAAGGTTCTGGCCCAGGCCAGGCACAGTGGCAGCAGAGATGAGGCAGCACACAGGCAGCCTGACAAAGCAGAGAAGCACTGAAATGGCGAAACTCTTCAACGAACTTGCCTTTGAGAATAACAAAAAGTGGATTGGCTGGGAGGGAGAGGTGTTTGTTGATGAAAAAGGGAAGGAAAACAGCTGGATTGGCCGCACTGACAGCTACAGGCAGGTGGTCATCCAGAGCAGTGAGGACCTTTTTGGAGAAACAGTAAAAGTAAAAATCTTTGACGTGACACCCCATGACCTGAGGGGAAAAATCATCTAGCCAATTCATCATACTTAATCATACAAAGCAAAATCCTTAAATATCCAATATGATTCTTTGCAGCCATGAAAGAGCGCGTGACCCTTACACTTGATTCTGAGCTGATTAAGCAGGTTGACCAGCGGATTGACGGCACCAAAATCAAGAACAGGAGCCACGCAGTCGAGCTTTTTCTTTACCGGGTCATAGGGAGCACCAAGCTCAGGAAAGCCATTGTTCTGGCTGGAGGCAGGGGCACAAGGCTTAAGCCCATCACCCATGAGATTCCAAAGCCGCTGGTGCCGCTCCATGAAAAGCCCATACTCCAGCACACACTTGACCTGCTCAAGAAATTTGGCATAAAGGACATAATAATATCAATCGGCTTCAAGGGCGACAAAATCAGGGAGTATTTTGGCAATGGCAAGCGCTTTGGCCTGAACATAATCTATGTTGAGGAGTCAGACCCCCTGGGAACAGCAGGGCCGCTAAAGCTAGCAAGCCGGCAGTTCAAGGATTTCTTTAATGAGGCGTTTGTCATGTGCAACGGCGACGAGCTCAAGAATATTGACCTCTATGATATGTATCTGTTCCACAAAGAGCATAAGGGAAAAGCCACAATTGCCCTTACAACAGTTGACGACCCCAGCACCTATGGCTGCGCCAAGATGGCTGGCAACAGGATAATTGAATTTATTGAAAAGCCAAAGAAGGGCACAGAGCCCAGCAAGCTGATTAACTCAGGCTTATACATACTTGAGCCGGGGGTTATTGATTATATCCCAGAAGGCAAAGCAATGATGGAGCTTGACGTCTTCCCGAAGATTGCAAAGCAGGGCAGCCTCTATGGCTATCCCTTTTCAGGCCAGTGGTTTGACACCGGCACCATGGAAAGATACGAGAAAGCCATAATTGAGTGGAAGGATATAGAGTAAGAATGAAATTAAATGCATCCATTTTCAGGGAGTATGACATAAGGGGCATTGTTGGCAAGGACCTTAATTCTAATATTTTTGAGAACATCGGAAAGGCAGCAGGAACTCACCTCAAAACAACTAGCGTTGTGGTTGCAAGGGATAACCGCTTAAGCTCTCCTGAATACAGGGATGCGCTGGTCAAAGGCCTGGTCTCAACAGGAAAAAAGGTTATTGATGTTGGCGTTGTTCCAGCCCCTGTCCTCTATTATGCGCTGAGGCATTTCAAGGTGCCAAGCGGAATGGTCATCACAGCCAGCCATAACCCTAGCGAATATAACGGGGCCAAGATTCTGCGGGACTATCACTGCATCTTTGGGAAGGAGATTAAAAAGATTTTTGAGATTATTGAGGCAGGAAAATTCACCAGGGGCAAAGGGGATGTTGCTGAAATGGATACTGTCAAGGCCTACTGCAGCATGATTAGGGAAAAGGTAAAACTGAAAAGGAAATTAAAGGTTGTGGTTGATGCTGGCAATGGGACAGCAGGAGCAATTGCCCCCGGGATTCTCAGGGAGCTTGGCTGTGATGTTACAGAGCTTTACTGCAATTCCGATGGCAGCTATCCCAACCATCTGCCGGACCCAACGCAGCCCCAGTATTACACAAAAATGGCGCAGCTGCTCAAATCCGGGAAATTTGACCTGGGAATTGCCTACGATGGCGACGCAGACAGGCTTGGCGTTGTTGATGACAGGGGAGAGATGATTTACGGTGACCAGATGATGATTTTATTCAGCAGGGAGGTTCTGGAAAAACATCCCGGGGCAAAGATATGCGTTGAGGTAAAGTGCTCCCAGGGCCTGGTTGAGGATATTGAGGCGCATGGTGGTGTGCCAATAATGTGCGCCACAGGCCACTCGCTCATAGAGGCAAAGATGATTGAGGAGGATGCACTGTTGACAGGCGAGATGTCTGGCCACATGTTTTTCAGGGACGAATATTTTGGCTTTGATGATGCTATCTATGCAAGCTGCAGGCTGCTCAGGATACTTTCAAACACTGACCAGAAGATACACGAAATCCTTGCTACAGCACCAAAATATTATGCAACGCCTGAGATTAGGGCAGATTGCCCTGACAACGAAAAGTTTGGTGTTGTTAAGGAGATTGTACGATATTTCAAAGGCAAATACAAGGTCATAGAAATAGACGGCGCCCGAGTCCTGTTTGAAGACGGCTGGGGCCTTGTGAGGGCCTCCAACACCCAGCCAGTTATTGTGGTGAGGTGCGAGGCAAAGACAAAACAGGGGCTTGAGAAAATCAAAAAGATTATAGGAGACAAATTAAGGGAATATCCCTCTGTGAAACTAGATCTGTGAACTAATGTGCCCCACATCAGTCAGAAACGCCTCTTTCTTCAGCTCCTCGACAATGTTGATGACATGGATGTTCCTTGCCTTGAACTCTTCTAGGGCTTCTGTGAAGCTGTCAAACTCAACCATGTCCCTGAATATGGCCTCAACAAAGAATTCGTTTTCATCCTTCAGCTTTTGCACAGAGTTTACCTTGCGGTTTTCTGAAAGGAATTGTAAAAGCTGCGTTTCCATGTCAGGCTTTGCCTTGATTACATAGTTTATCTTAAGGCCGTGCCCCAGCTTCGCGAAGTCAAGCAGCGAGGTGTGCTTCAGCACAACGCTGTTGTTTATCTTGTGCACCTTATCAAAGACAGTGGAGATGGGCATGTTCAGCTCCCTTCCTATCATTGCAAGGCTCTTCCTTGCATTCTTCCTCAAATGTGTTAGTATAAGCATTTCATCATTGCTCAGCATTTTCATTCACCTAGCTTGCCCAGCTGTAGTAATTGATGCTACAGGACAGGGTATGGTTGAAAAACGATTTGCCTAGCCGCTTCTGGAAACAACTGACAAAGTCATTCTGCTTTAAAAACAGCTCCTTCAGGGTAAGGCATTCGCTTTTCGCAATTATGCACTGGGTATTCTGCGTGTTCTGCACAATCATTGCATATACTCTATTTTGAGAATTTATATGCGTTGCTGAAAAAATAAATAATGATTTTCAGCAGAATCGCATAAAATTCGAACCAAGATATGCACGGGCTTCGTAAAATATCCGGAAGCGCGTTTTGCATACCGGAAAATCTGCATAGAATTGTTCTGATTGTCTAAACCCTCCGCAAATACTGTAGTTTTGCCTCGCAAATTCATATTAAAACTCCTTGCTATCTTACTGGCATTAACCATTAATTGGAGGTTGATTAACATGAATAGCACAAATGGCCTTGGAGCAAAAAAGTTGAATCTGGGAAATCTGGTAAGGGCAACGGTTCTTGTCGGATTGGGCATGGGTGGAGGCTACCTTATAAGGGGAACTGACATGCCAAACTACCACCATATGGATGCAAAGCAGGTAGTTGCCTATGAAAAGATGGAATACCAGGCAATGACCCCTGAGCAGAGAGATGCAGTCAGGGACAGCTACATTCAGACAATGGACGGCAATCTGCTTAAGAGAGTCGGCGGATTTTTTGACACAATGTACAACGCAGGAAAAGGCGTTTTGCACCGCGCTGACACGCCAACTGAGAAGACGAAGTGAGCAGAATGTCGATCAGGCATGCGCTGTTCTACAGGTCCTATGGGCCTGAGAACAGCAAAGTGCACATCTTCAGCCTTGGCAAAAGCATTATTTCATTTTTTGCCATGAATTTTGGTGTGTTAGGCCCTGCCATTATTGGAGCGCACTACCATACGTACATAATGAAAGCTGAGCACAACCTGCTTGAAAAGCATACCACTGTGCAGCCAGGGCATTTTGAAAACTACATGGACCTGGAAATATACCTTGATAAAAACAAGGGACACATACAGCCGCAGTATGGCACAGAAGATTTTAGGGTGCCCATTGCACAGGATGGCTATCCTGTTGACATGTACGGACCGCTTGAGGAAAGGTCCAAGGAAAGCAAGGAGATTGAGTCAAGAAAATCACTGGACCTGATTATGAAGCAAATCAACGTGGAGTCAGAGAAAGGCCTGGTGAGCAATGAGCTTAGAGCACAGCTCTGCCAGAAGCTTGAGGAAGTTGTTAAACTATACCAAAGGTGATGGAAATCAAAGATTTCCAGCACCTCCAGAAATTAAAAATTTTTGATAGGTGATGAAAATGTATAAACCAAATGGATTGCTTCCCGGATTAAAGGACGTGGGAAATATTCTAAAGGGCGCAGGCTCAACCATAAAGATTGCAGCCTGGACTGCGCTTGCAATTTACGTTGCGAATAAGGTTGGCTGCGCAAAGGATGCAAAAGCCGAGCAGTACAAGCCAGCTGCAATTGTGCAGAGCTTTGACTATTCCAGCCAGAAGGCAGATGCCATAAAACAATTCGACCTTGAGAGAATAACCCAATATGTGAAATGAGATGTCGCTTGAATACCAAGTGGATGCCGTTGACAGGCACCTTAGCAGCATTAGGGAGAACCTTTTGCGGGATGTTGACCCGCAGAAGTTCCCAACACAGTTCGAGGTAGCCTGCCTTATAGCACTGCGGGAGTCAGGGCTTTTGTTTGTTGAGCACAATTTGAGGCTCAACGGAAAGCAGATTGACGGCGTTGCAGGCTGGGGAATTCTTGGTAAAAAATATGTTGAGGTAAAGCACAGGACAAGCGGCAAGCTTGATGAGGACCTTGTCTCAGGTCATGCTGCTGTTCTGCAGCACTGGCTGAGGAAAAGCACGGCACAGGGAATAGTCATGACCAACCTTGCGGAATACACCAACGGCGCACTCTACAGCGGGCACAAATATGAGATGGCACTTATAGATGGCTATGACCTTGATCACATTCTTTTTAACAGAAGGCTGGGAATGGGCAGCCTGATGCGTGCAAAGGACAGGGTAAGGAGCCTAAGGGTTGACCTTGAGCATGCAGAGTCAAAAAGGCGCAATGGCAGGAAAAAGGAACTTGAGCGCGAAATCAGGCAAACTGAAGAGAGAATGCTTCCGTTGAAAGAGCAATACCTAAAGATAAAGGAAGCATACGGCCTCTTTGTTGAAAACCTTGCGAAAAAGATTGACCTTGATTATTTCCACAGCCAGCCCTACATCACACCGGGGATGTATGGGAAACTTCTCAGGAGTTTTCAATGACTTTTTCTTGTGTGCAGTCTGAAAATAATACGGATTTCTGAATCAGGCATCGTAACTATTACGGGGCAGGTAAAATATCTCCTGAAAACCCGCATTTTCCCGTCGATAAGCTGAGAAATTCATATTAAAACCATTTGCTCTTAGATGAAGCAGTTCGTTGGGGTTACAACGAACAGGAGGTTGTTTAAGATGAGCGGAAATGAGGATTTGGAAAAGAATGAGTTAGACAAGATGTTGGCAGCAGAGGGCGTCAGCATCGGTGGCAACGGAAACGGAGGCAATGGCCACGGCGGCACACCCGAAATGGCAGAGCCGGCTGAGCCAGCATCAGCGCCGGGCATAGGTATAGGTGTAAAAGAGGAAACTTCAACGCAGCAAATGCCCTCATTTAGTGATGCTGACATTACAGAGGAAATGAAAAACCTTGAAAGCCAGCTTGGGCTCATGCCACAGAACGTTTCTTCCCTTGATGCAATGATAAGCAAGCTTAACAGTATTAATGAGGTTGTAAAAAGGGAAGTTCTGTCACAGTATGAACCCAGCGTCAGATGGATTCCTGCTATAGGAATTGCTCTGGGCTTTACAACAGTTGACAGGCTTGACCAGAAGCAGATGGAAAAGCTGCAGCAAAAAATCAATGGTCACCTGTACAGCATGGACCAGCTGCTCGGCACCGCAGACACAGAGATAAATCTTCTATACAAGGAGCAGGACAAGCTCAGTGACTTAAGGCAGAAGAGCCAGAAGCTTTCAGGAATATATGACACCAAATACACACAGCTGACTGCGCAGTACAGCGAAAAAGAAAAGCAACTTGTGGAGCTCAGAAAGAAGCGGGGCGCCTATGCTGAGATAGAAGTGCTCACAAGGGATATGAGCCACCTGCAGAAGGAGCGCCAGGAAATCATGGAGAGAAATTTCACTGTGCAGGCGTCTATTAAGAGCTATTTCAAGAGGGACATTGCGTGCAAGAGGCAGGTTGCGCTAAGGGAGAAGGTCAAGGTTAAGACCTTTGAGGCAAAATCCCTGTTCTACCAGATTAAGGCAACCTATGCTGATGCAAATTTTGGACCTCCGGTTGGCACGGTGGATGATTCAAAGATGGCCAGGAACCTGGGCAATGTGCTTAAGCAGGGAGAGATACTGCAGGATTACATTTTAGACAGGGCAAAGAACAGGAAGAATCATACAGACGACTACATGGAGGCAGTTGACGGTATGACTGCAAGGAGCCCTGCAAGCAGCTATTTGAAGGATGAAGCAGGCGCAACCAATCCTGCAGAAATCATCAGGCAGTCCAGCAACACCGCACTGAACAAAATGGGCGATGCAGTGGAAAAGCTGAAGGCAGAGAACCAGAAAATGTATGAAGGGTATTAATCCCTTCTTTTTTTTTAAAATGGCAAACGAGCTACTGCTAAATCCAACAGTTGACACCAAGGTCATGATAGCTGACCTGCTAAGGCGCAACAGCCTCACTGAGCTGCTGGCAAGCTGCAAGGCGCGCGACAAGTCTGCAGACTCTGACGTGAAATCAATCTATTCCTCGCTGGAAAGCCTTTATGTTTCCCTGGAAACAATAGCAACCCAGCTGCCTGCGAAGGGCATCCCGTCTGAGATTTTGACCTCCTATGCGCTTCTCTGCTCATCGCAGCTTTCGCTTGAAACGCTTAATGGGTCTGGAGGCAACACAGGCCAGTCCAATATAAATTTGCCAATGCTGAACCTTAAGCCAGAGGATTTACAGTCAGGACCGCGAAACCTGGCAGCAAGGCTCAACAATTTCTACAAAAGGGTAATTGAAATCAATGAATCAGCCAACGGAAACCGCATGGACATAGGCGTTCTCACAGGCAAATTCCTCAGGCAGGTGCAGGCCGAGGCAAAAAAGTTTGTGGATGCATCCAACGGCGCCTATGCTGAACTGTTCAAGCTGCCTCCAATTAAAATATTGGGATACACTTGCCCTGGCATAAAACCCGCGCAAATGGTTGAACAGATGACATCTGACCAGAAATGGTCCTGGGACTATGTTGGCGGCTCAGAAGATTTGAAGAATGTATTTCTGACTTTTGAAAAGAGGGTAAAAAGGTACGACCAGCAAAAACAGTATGCGCAGCCAAATGACTTCATGCCAAAAGCCATGCTCCTTGTGGGGCCGCCGGGAACCGGCAAAACCTTCATAGTCCAGACCTTTTGTAACCTGGCAAATCTGCCCTATAGGATAATTACTGGTTCTGATGTTAAAACCGGGATTTTCAGTGTTTCCTCATCAAACCTTCAGGGAGTATACAATGATGCCAAAAAGGTAATCCGGTCAGGCGCTGCCAAGGGTTATGTAATCTTCATGGATGAGGTGGAGTCCCTTGCTCCAAAAAAAATCACCTCAGGAATCGGCGCTTCTGATGTGGATGTAAATGACACAACAAACACCCTGTTGCATCACATTGACGGTGTTAAGTATGATACTCCTGGCATATTTACCATAATGGCATCAAATGAGGAGGCAGCCATTGCGCCACCTGTGCGAAGCCGTGCTTCAAGATATAGGTTTTTTGTGGGCATGCCTGACCATGCAAAGAGAATCCAGGTGCTGCAGGCAGTTCTGAGGAGAAAAACAAACGGGGTGCTGACACGGGCAGGACCACAACTTAACTACAGCCAGATAGCCGATGCCACAGCAGACTTCTCCTGCAGGGACCTTGACTATTTATGTGCGGAAGCAATCTGCAATGTTGGAGACCTGGCAATTGAAAGGGGAAGGCAACCTCTACTTACAAACGAAATCTTTTCATACGTTCTGAAAACCTACACTCCTTTGGATAAGGTTAAGTACACTGAATCAATGAGGTAACCATGGAGCAGCAGCTCAAGAGCCCGGTGGCAGTGAGGCTCTACCTTGACTTTGTTGGCGTTGCAAGCCACTATTTTCTGCAGGGCAGGAAGTTTGACGTGCAGGAAATCCAGCGCCAGCTGCGCTCAGGCATCAGCCCAATTGCCCCTGACCCGCCCTATGGCACAGTTGACAGGATTCGGAATGAACTGCTTTCTTTGGACAAAATTTCAAGTATTTACAGCCGTGTGGAGCGTTTTTTTCGCAAAGAAGCAACAATTGGAGAGACCCTGGCAAATCTGGAGGCCAAATTCAGCTGCCTGGAAGAGGACCTTTCGCAGGCTGTGAGCCAGAACGAGCAGCTGGAATCCAAATATAAATCGCTTAACAGTGCCTTGAAAGACTGTCTTTACAAAGAACCAGCTGAAAATATTCCCTTGCAGGATGATATTGCCCTTGTTGGAATTGTCCAGCAGTCAATTGGCGCTTTCGGCGCAATGCTGGAATCAAAGCTCATTAAAATCTCTGAATTCAACCATTACCTTGCCTCTGTTATTGGAATCAATGAAAGGGCAGGCTGAATTACTTTCTGCCAGCTGCTGTTTTTTACACTGCTTTTTGGATGAAACACAGAAAAATTCCGGCTGATTTGGAATTCCCGCTCTTTTGCCCGGAAAATCGCACATATTTCTTCCAAAACCCATTTTAAAACTGCTTGCTTAGTTTTCCGACGGTGATAATTATGCAAACTGGAAAAACTAAATTTCGCGAACCAACGTTTGAGGAAAAAAGCAGGGCTCTTGACGAAGAGATTAGGGCAGAGCAAAGAAGGCTTCAGTCGCCAAGCTGGGATGGGGGCCATTTGGGCCACGCCACACCATCAGCCAATGGCTGGCCGTTCCCGCCAACTCCTGCACCGGTGCCAGTACCAGTGCCGGCGGAAAAGCCATCCATATTCCAGCAATTCGGTGGCTATAAAATAACAGATTTCTACAAGCTTGGCGTTGATAAGCAGGTTTCAATCAGCAAGGCAGGCGTTGTGCCGCACCAGGTAAAGATATTTGCCGCTGACAGGGCGCTATATGCAGCAAGCGGCATCCTTGGAAAAAGGGCAAAGCAAAAATTGCACGACAGGCTTGAGAAAAAATACATCAAACCCTATGAAGTTGAGCTGCAGACAAAGGTTGCAGAGATTACAGTGCTTGAAACACACGCAAAGGTTGAGCAGCTGGGCATTGTCACAGAGCAGGTGCTTGACAAGGTAATAAGCCTGGAGCAGAGGGTTGGAACTCCGCAGGAAAGTGGTTTCAGGGCACCAGATTTAATTATTCCAAGAGGAGCCAGCCGCATTGACCCACTCTACAAACAGCTCATTGCTGAGCATGAAAAAAACACAACCACCAGGCATCTGCTTGTCAGGCTCAGCGACAATGCAGTTGGCATGAACTGTAGCAATGGCGACCTATTCTCGCACAGGAATGAAGTGCTGGAATTTTTCGCAAATAGGTTCAGCGCAAAGGGCTCTGCCTACAGGCATATCCCCTACATATCGCTGGAGTGCGATGCGCGTGACATTCAGGGAGTGCTTACTGCCCTGAACGCAAAGCTCTTTGAGCCAGGCGACAAGACAAAATACAACCTCTCGATGATTGAGGGGGCGCAAATGGCAGGCTATGCATTCATACCTGAGTTGGCCGAAACCCATCCTGTGATTTTCAGCAGGAGAAAAATCAAGAATGGAAATCTGTGGAACCTGGACATGATTGGTGCCTATGAAGCGCAGAAGACAACAAAGGGAGATGGTATTACCATTGCAATTGTTGATACAGGCGTTGATTACACCCACCCTGACCTGGAGAAGAGGTTTGACCCCAATAACCTGGGCTACAATGTTGTTGAACCTGATGCTCCGCCAATGGATGACCAGGACCACGGCACAGCCATGGCAGGTGTTGCAGCAGGCAGGATAACAGGGGTTGCGCCGCTTGCAAGCCTGAGGGCTTACAAGGTGCTCAACTCGCAGGGCTTTGGCAGCATGGCAGATGTGTTAACAGGAATAGAAATGGCCTACAGTGACGGTGCAGACATAATCAGCCTGAGCCTTGGCGGGCCCAAGACACCTGAATCAGCTGTTTCACAGAGGCTTGTCAGCTACATAAGAAAGAACGGCGGGCTGGTTATTGCCTCAGCAGGCAATGACAGCGGCTATTCTGACAATGACCCTGCGCACCTGGATGATGTAATTTCAGTGGCAGCTGTGGATGAAGGGGGCAACAGGGCTTACTTCAGCACCATTAACGACAAAAACTCAGTAAGCTGCCCTGGCGTTGAAATTCCAACAACCGCAAGAGGAGGAGGCTACCTGACCTGCTCAGGCACATCGCCTGCCTGCCCACATGCATCAGGCACAGCAGCGCTTGCAAAGGCCGTTGGCATACAGCCTGATGAATATGAAAAGCTGCAGAATGATACAGTAATTCCCAGATCGCCAAAATCAGAGTACGGCTTTGGCATACTGCGGGCAGACAGAATAGTAAACGGAGCATAATAATAAAGGTGAAAAAAATGGAAGACAAAAAAAATCTTGAGGCCGGCCTTGGAGCCGGGGTACAGAAGCGGGACTGGTCATTGTATGTCCCGAACCAGTACTGGATAGAATACAAGGTGCCGGGATTTCCCGAAGAAGTCAGGGATGCGGCACTTAGGGCAGAAAAACAGAAGCACATTGACACCCTGGTCCAGGCATTGTCCGAGAACGGGTTCAGGATCACACAGGTCTCGCAGGTGCAGAACAGGATGACAGCAAACTATGCTGGCAGCCTAAGTCCGGATGAGGTCCTTAGGATGAACTTGTCAAAGTACAATGTAACTGCTATAATGCCAGTGCCACAGGTCCGCATGCACTGCATATAATCCTTTTTTGCAATTTATTTTCACATATAGGAAATCTCATGTATTTTTCCGAGCACTGCTCTGCTGCTGTCAGCAGGCACTGTTGTTTGCCCAGCCGAAAAAAAAGCTTATGGGAATTAAAATAAGTTTATTCTTCCGGCCAGGCTGCCTGATTTTCCAATCCTTCCGTAAATTCCCGGCAAATTCCTCAGAAATTGTTATTTAAACCATTCACTTACACAGGAGCACAATGGCAAACATCCAAGATGCAATACAGGAGTTCATGAACTCAGTTAATCCAGAGATTCTTCAGCAACATCAGCAAAAGCTTGGAGAGGTTAAAAAAATCAGCGACCCCGTAGCACTTAGAAACGGGCTGCTGGAATGGAGAACCTCTTTTTTAGGGCTTTATTCACCCTTGTCCAGCATGTCCAATACCGACATCAACCAGGCACTTGCGCTAAAGCATCCTGGCTTTGACACTATTCTGCTGAAATATTATGACCTGCAGAACAGTTCTGAGGATGCGGCTAAGCAGCTGGTCTCAGACGTTATGGGTTCTGTGTTTGAAAAAAAAGAAAAGTTGCTGCAAAGCCAGAGCCAGCCAATCCCTCTGGCTGAAATCAATGGCATTGTGCAGGATTTTGACACACTCTACTCTGAAACTCTGGATTTTGTTAATTCCTTTAATTTCAAGATAACTGAACAGGCAATGCCCCCAGTTATGGAGAAATACAATCAGGAAAAAAAAGAAATCTCGCAGCAGGATGCAACATTGCTCGATCTGGTAAGGCAGTATTCTTCAACAGCACCGGCAGCAAAGGAGTCCCTTGTTGAACTTAAAAAGAAAGCAGCAAGATTGCAGGAAGACTACAAGGCAGCAAGAAAATCAGCTCCTGGTTGCTCGCATATTGGCGCACTAAAGGCAAAAGCCCTTGAAACTGAGGCTGAAAATTTTGCCAAGCTGGATTTGCAGCAGATGCGCCAGCAGCTTGAGGATTCTGTTGAGCAGCTTTCAAAGTGCAGCTTCTTCTTGTCAAAGCAGGAGGGCAGCATTGATGAAAACAGCATTGAAGCGCTGGAGCTTGCCTCTGGCGCGCGCGATGAATTCAAATCTGGCATGGCAAACTGGCAGAATTTCTTTTACACTGCCGGAGCGCTTAAGGCAAACGAGGGAATTGTGCAGGACTTTGAAACAAAATACACGTCGCTGCTGCAAAAGGCAACCGGAACTTATGAGGGAGAGATTAAAGGCATAGAAGGAAAGCTGAAATCATTTGATTTTTCAGACGAGAAAAGGCTTAAAGCCATTTCAGACGAATTCAGCCGCACCAATGCCAGATACGGCTTGGCAGCTTCTGGTTCTGCCAGGCAGAATATTGAAGCACAGATTGAAACTGCGGAAAACAAGATTGTGCAAATCGGGGCAGATACCTCCAAAATTATTGCACAGGCAAAAACGCTCGACGGAAAGCTTGCCGAAATTGCCTTGGGCACAATAAGCCCTGCGGATATAAGCTACTTCAGGGAACTTATGAGGTATGATGCCCTTGCGGGAAAGGCAACTTCAGGCATTATTGCAAAACGAAATGAAGCAGCGCAAAAATTCAATGCAGCAGTTGCAAGGATTCCTTCTGTTGTTAGGGATGGCATTTTTGCAGTTGAGATGCAGTATTTGGCAGGCAATTACGGGATTCCTGCAAATTTCTTTGCAACAGTGGAGTCAATTGCCACAGCAACAGGTTCCGGAGAAATGCTTTCACAGCCGGTTGCCGGCCTAAAGGCAATCATTGCTTATAATGAAGGCACGCTTAAGCCAAAGGAGGGAAGAATCCAGGCAATCAGGCAGCAGGTTGATAAAATCTTCTCAAATAATTACAGCCTGTCTAACGAGACAGCACGCAAAAGCCTGTCAGCAGACCTGGAAAACCTTTCTAAGCTTAAGGAAGAACTGCAGGGCATTGCAACAGCTGCCTATGAAACAGGAGAGGCAAAGCTCAGCCCACTTGTTGAAAGCCTGAGGAGCAGCGCAAAATCAGCAATAGGCTACCTTGGCAGCCAGTGCGCTGCAGAGGCAAAGAACATGGAAGATGCTTCAGCAGCAGCCAAAGCCAGGTATGCTGCACTAAAATCAGACAACAGCGCAGCAGGCAACAAGAGGGAAATGATAGACATTTACTGCAAGGTTGAAGCCATGAAGGAAGTTAGCCAGCAGATGAGGCAGATTGGAGGGTGATTGAAATCACAGACAACATACTTGAAACAATAAAGGAATGGGGCCAAGGACTATATGACAGGATTGCTGGCGTGAAAAAGGGATTTGACGAGAGCCAGGAAAAAACAGCCAGGGATTTCCATAGCTTTTCAAAAAAGTATTTCACAGCCATGGCGCTGGTCGGAGCATTGACTGTGGGCACAGGCTACCTAATGGTTAAGTCACACGACAATCTGGTGGAGGCAATTGCCAGCCGGAAACCTGCAGCTGCTCAAGTGCAGCCAGGGCTTGAATCAAGATTACAGGTTCCAGAGGCAGCTGCAAAAGAGCAGGCAGTGCAGTTTGTCTCAGGCCACCTTAAGGCATGGCAAGAGGGCAACTGGTCCCAATATTTCAACAATTATGCTGACAACTGTGAAGTTCAGACAAGCAAGGGAATAATGGACAAGCAGCAGCTTGTGGACTATAAGACAGGCATTAACCAGAACAACAGCTACAGGAAGATAACAGTTCCTGGAGGCTTTGAGGTGGTTGTTGCAGGTGAACAGGCAATTGTGCGCTTCAGGCAGCAATACAGCTCTTCAACATATTCAGACCTGTCTGACAAGACAATTGTGCTGGAAAGGCAGGGAGAGCAGTGGAGAATCCAGAAAGAAAGCTACCAATTGATAAGGTGATGAAACATGCTAATAAACACAGAAGAACAAAAAGGGCCTGCGAAGACAGTTGAGGAAGCTGTTGACAGCCTCGAGCAACTTGCAAAGACAGCTGACAAAGAGAACACGAAGAGATTTGGCAGCATAAGGAAGGCTGCAGGCTATGGGCTTGGCTTGCTTGTCGGAGGGCTTCTGGTAGCAAATACCTGGATGCTCTATAGCAATGCCAGCCTAAGAAGCCAGCTTAAGCAGTCATACACTGCCTCTGCCCAGCAAACTGCTGTACAGCAAACCTCTGCCCAGCCAGCATGGCCAGACCCCTATGGCAGATTTCGCATTAAAGATTCATCGGTTCCCCAGCAGGCAACGCAGGCGCAGCCAGTTAGCTACCAGTCAACAAATGCAAATAACCTGGTTCCAGCAGAGTTGGTAGGACAGAAGCTCACCATTGACACAAAGGCAGAAGCCAGCCTGGTGCAGAACTTTGTTGTGCAGCACACAAGGGCATGGGCAAGCCAGTTATGGGACTCATACATGGAAGATTATGCTCCTGAGGCAAGGATTGACACAGGCAAGGCAGTCCTGGACAGGGAGGGGCTGAAGCAGTACAAGATGTCGCTTAATGCAGACATTGAAGGCATTGACCTTGGCGAGGGCAAGGTTGGCTTCAGGCAGCAGGGAAACCAGATTATTGCCACCATAACCATTCCGCAGGAATACAGGGCAACAGGCTATGCTGACAGTGGCATTAAACAGTATACACTCATTAAGACCGTTGGGGAGGAATACAAAATTATCAGCGAGAGCTTTACGCCCACGCTGAAATAAAAAGGGGAGGAAAATGGCAGAGTCGGACAATTTGATTTTGATGGAGCTTAGGAAAAATTCAAGGATGAGCCTCAGGGACATCAGCAGGAACACCAAGGTGCCAGTCAGCACAGTCTTTGACAAGCTGCGCAAGCTGCAGGAGCAGGTCATATTGAAGAACACAACGCTCTATGACTTTGCAAAGCTTGGCTGCCCGTTGCGGGTTGATTATGTAATCAAGGTTAATGACAGGATGAGGGATGAGACAAGGCGCATGCTCATGGCATCCCAGAATGTTAATTCTGTCTTCAGGACCAACAATGGCCATGACTATTATGTAGAGGCCATATTCAAGGACCTTAAAGGCATTGCTGACTTTGAGGAAGAGCTTGCAAAACAGGGCGCAAAATCGCAGATGTTCCACATTATTGAGGAGCTGAAGAGGGAGCAGTTCTTTACTGCACCTGAAATGCTCTGATTTTTTGCCTGCTTTTGCCGAAAATCTTTCAGTTTTTTATGTTTTTTGCCTTATTTTTCCGGAGTGCCCCAACATTCTTTCGAATCCTCCGCAGGCCTTCCATTATTCTCTTGAAAATTCATTTTAAAACAGCCAGCTTACTGTAAGGCATCAATATCCGAGGTGCAACAATGCATAACATAACACAGAAGATTGTCCAGGTGGCTGACAGCAAGCTAGCCACAACATATGCAGTTCCAGAGCAGTATATGGTAATGGCCAAAAGGTCAGAGCATATTCTTGGAGAGCTTGATGCAATAAGCTACAAGCCAATGCAATATTACTCCAGAAGCCCGCTGTCATTCTTCGCAGGCATGAGCGAGAAGGCAAGGGACAACCTTGTTGACAATCTTGGCTGCAAAATAAACAAGCTGGCAGCAGAATACCTGCAAATCCAGGATAGCCTTGGAAGCCAGAAAGAGCAGATGTCAGAAAGAATGGCGCTAATCAGGAGCTACAACCTTGGCATTGAGGCAAGGCTTGTTTTCCTGCAGGGGCAGAAAGCAACAGAGACTGAAGCAGCCCTAAAGCTGGCAAAGTCATACGAGGATTCTGCAAACAGGACAGCGGAATACTCAAAGCTTTTTGAACTGCACAGCAATGAATCGTATTCAGGCAGGTCCCTCCAGCAAGCAGGTCTTCCCGAAGGCTATCTAAGGGATGAGAAATCCGGGTCGCTGTTCGCATTCTTCGGCAAGCCAAAGCAGAATTTCACAGGCGCTGAAGCCGCATCACTCTTCCTGAGCTATGCCGCTGACCTCCGCAGCGCTGCTAGCCTCGAACGTAAAAAAGTAAATACAGCGCAGGAAAGCGACACGCCTCTCAACCAGGCAATCCGCGCAACGCAGCAAACCATAGATAGGGTGCATTCAAGGGAACTTGTGTTCAGGAATTCCATCTACAAAATAAATGACCTGGCTGGCAAGGCAGCGCTTTTGCAGGATGCAAACTACGTTGCTGGTTTGAAAACAGCAATGGCAGCCAGGGTGGACAAGGGCTCTGACAGGTTTGCGCGCAGGAAATATGCAACTGCACAGACAGCTTTCACTGTCCTGGCGCTTGTAGGGGGGCTGTTTTACCTGTCTGACAGGATTGAAAGCAAAATCAGCAGCAACAGCGACGCGCCGGCTATAGCAGCCCCACTGGTGCAGCCGTCATCGCCGCGCCAGTCACAAACGCGGTCAACCACGGCAAAAACACAGCCAGTATCCATTGATTCAGTGACCAATGAATACTATTCAGTTATTCCGGGCAAGGAAAAGAGCAGGGTGCTTCTCTACGGGCCAAAAACAGCCCTATTCACAGAAGGCTACATCATTGAGGGCAGGGAGTCTGGTCCAACTGCCATGGTAATCGGCGGCATACACGGCAACGAAAGGGCTTCAAGGGAGGCGGTTGAAGAACTGGCAGAAACTTTGGAAGTCAGGAGTGGCAAGGTCATACTTGTGCCGAGCCTTAACCGCGCAGCTGCCACTGCAAATGTGCGCGGCATGGGCGTTGACATGAACAGGATTTTTTCAGACAGGGTTAAGAATGTGGCAGAGGGTGAGTTGGCAGAGGCAGTGTCAAGGCTTGCCCGCGATTACAATGTGAGCCTTGTGCTCAATACCCACACAAACAATACCGGCGGCTATGGCGATTCGTTTGTTGCTGACACAAATGACCTTGTGGATATCGCACAGGAGGTTGTTGCAAGGATGAACAGCCAATTGGGCAGTGGAGTGGCGTTCAAGAGCATGCTTAAGCCCATGCCTGACACTGCCACCTACTTTTTCGCCCAGAAGGGCGTTGCTGCGTTTGGCGTTGAAACAAATGACAACCTAAACCTTAGGGACGGGATAAAACTGCAGGAATTTGCCATTAAGTCAATGCTGGAACAATACGGCATTGAAACAAATATTGATGCAGACGTGCAGGCAATCAGCGCACCTGCGTTTTTTGGCAGTGTGCAGGCAGTGCCAACTGCAACTGTTACAGAGAAAACAGCTCCGGCAAAGGTAACACCACTTAAACCTGTTGAGCCGGACATGAGCAAAGTTGATAAAAAGGAAGGCAATGGGAAAAAATGAAAATTCCGTTCAGGAGCTTTGCAGGAGCGTTGCTGCTCGCAGCAAGCTTTTACAGCTGCTCTCCTGCAAAGGCAACTCCGCCCCCACAGCCTCTGGAAAGGATAATATTCATTGAAAAATCTTCCCACACACTGCTGCTTTACAAAGGCAGAGGCGGCGAGTGGGAGCTTGAGAAAAGGTATGCTGTTGGGGTTGGCAGGATGCCCGGCGACAAGCAGTATGAAGGGGACTGCCGCACTCCGGATGGTGACTATTTCATAACCGGGAAGATGTATGACAGAAGCTACCGCTGGCCTGGCGATGATATGCTAAACCAGCTTAATGAGCTTATGAACGGAGCATATGGTTCTGCGGCCTTTGTGCTGAACTATCCCAATGATGAGGACATTGCGCAGGGCAAGACCGGCAGCAACATCTGGCTGCACGGAACCCGGCAACCCTGGATGGTGGGCAAGGATTCTTCGCGCGGCTGTGCCATCCTGCGGGATGAGGATGTCAGAGACCTTGACAGCAGGGTAGGCTTAGGCACTCCTGTGAAAATCAGGGAAAAACTGGTATTTGTTGAAAATGTAACTACCAAATAATAGTAACATTTATATAGTACAACAACTTAAGAGCATAAAATGGGCCTGGAGCAAAAGCTAAAAACAATTGAGGATCTTGTGCATGGGAGGCAAAGGCCTTCCCACAGGCTTGAGGAGAGATATGAGGCTATTTCTGCAATGCTCATCAACTTTGAAGGCAGCCTTTCTTCGGGGCAGCTCACGAACCTTGATGAGAATATTGCCTATATCATGTATAGGAAGAAAAAGGGCCATCTTGGCAGGGTTATTAAGGACCAGAACAGGCAGCTGAGCGAAAAGCAGGTCAATGATGTGATTGCCGCTATTCAGGGAATAAGGAACAGCAATTACGCTGAATCAAGGTCTGGCCTAAAGGCAGCAAATGAAATAAGGGCTCTGGCAGAGGGAACACCCGAGTGCTATTACTTTAAAGACAGGCTTGCGGCAATGAAAAGCAAGCTTGAAAACATTGACACCAGCAAACTTTCATTGAATGACATGGATGAGCTGAGGTATTCACTTAAGCTCATCACAGGCAACAGTTATCTGAGGAAGAAATGCGAAAAGCCGCAGTTCCAGTATCTTGCAGCATTAAAAGATGATGTTGAACAGTGCCTTAACTCTGTCATATGCGCTGCAAAAGAGTCATACAAGCCAAGGCCATTAACCCCCGTAAAGGCGGCGTTAGCGCCACTAAGGGAAAGAAAGGTGACAACACCCCTAATACCTAATGGCATGCCTGAGACAGCAACAGCAAAGCCAGTGCCTTACCTGCCTATTCGGGCCCAGGAAAGAAAGGTGACAACACCTCTAATGCCGAACGGCATGCCGGAAACAGCAACAGCAAGGCCAGTGCCTTACCTGCCTATACAGGCCCATCCAGTATGGAGGCCCGCAGCGCCAGTAAAGCCAATAAAGCCAGTAAAGCCAATCACCTTGTCAACACCACCAACACCGCCAACGCCAATAACCTATATCTCTCCAATAAAACAATCTGAGCCTCGCCATAGCCTGGCAGAGAGGTTAAATTCATTCAAAGAAAAATACATTCCAAAAATCACAGTTATTGGCAGGAAGGTTGCTGCCGGCGCAGCAGCGCTTTCAATCATTGCAATGCTTGGATTGGGCATCTACGGTGTCAATTCAAGAAAGTATGAGTATACTGCACCAGTGCCAAAAGCCCAGGTTATGCAGAAAGATGATACCCGGCAAAGCGTCAATGATGCAACTTGGGTAATGTCCATCACGCCTTCAGCTGCGCCGATGCCAAAGCCGTCAGTGCACTACCAGAGTCCAGCAGTCACACCTTCAGCTGCGCAAACAGCCAGAAGCATTTACACTCCTCCGGCAACTGCTGCACCGCACCAATCTACAGCAATTCCGCCAATTGAGTGGAACAGCAGCCATAGCATTGCAACCCTTATGAAAGGCACTGACTTTGAGACTCCAGTATATTATACCAGGGGTGCCAGGCCAGGGTCTACTATTATGGCAATAGGTGCCCAGCACGGCAATGAGGTGGTTGGGCCTTCGGTGCTGAATGACTATGTTAATCAGAACCTTGAAGTTGGCCAAATGCTTTCAATATCTAATTTGAACATGCTTGCATCTAAACGGGGAGTCAGGCTGATTAACATTGATGCAAACAGAACCTGCGGAAAGAATCGTTACCTGAACCTGCCTGAGGGAAAGCTTATGAGCCAGGTGGAAACACTGGCAGTTGAGATCAGGCCGGATGTAATAATTAATCTTCATAGCACCTCAGATAAGAACAATGCTAATATAGTATACTATGACAATGACTGCCAGCAGCAGATGGTGGAGGAATTGTGTGGAAGAGTTAATTTAAGGTTGCCTGCCAATCTGCACATAAGGCCAGTTAGGGGAGACAATATTGATAACTATAACCAGCAGTTTAGCTACCTGATGAACAAAGTCCGCGGCCAGAACAGCATTACCCTTGAAACCGGTTTTTTTAGTCCCCTGAAAGAACAGAATCTTGTGGGAAGAACTGTGCTGGACGAGTTAAAGAAGATGTATAACATAGTTAACGTAGTGCCTGCAGCCCAGGCAGGCTCTTCAAGCTCTTCAGGCTTTTCAAGATAAAAACCTTTTTATTCTCACTTGTTTTTCCTCTTCTAATGATATGCCTTGGCATTGAATCAACAGCGCACACATTCGGGGCAGCCATTGTTACAGACAAGGGTGAAGTCCTGTCAAACGCAAAAGTGCTCTTCAGGACAGAGGAGGGAGGCATGGTGCCCAATGCCGTGGCTGATTTTCTTGTGCAGAACTGCGATTCTGTCATAAAGGATGCGCTTGGCCAGGCAAAGGTCTCCATAAAGGATGTTGGCCTGATTTCCTACTCAGCAGCGCCTGGCATGGGCCACTGCCTCAGGATTGGCGCCATGGCTGCCAGAAGCTTGGCTGTCCTTCTGAAAAAGCCGATTATTGGCGTGAACCACTGCATTGCGCACCTGGAGATTGGCAAGCTCAAGACAGCGGCAAAGGACCCTGTGCTGCTCTATGCATCGGGGGCAAACACGCAGATTATTGCCTATGACGGAGGCAAATACAGGATATTCGGCGAGACACTTGACATGGGCGTTGGCAACTTCATTGACGCCTTTGCAAGGGAGCTTGGCCTTGGCTTTCCCGGCGGCCCAATGATTGAAAAGCTTGCCCTGCAGGGAAAGAATTACATTGAGCTGCCTTATGTTGTCAAGGGCATGGATGTTTCCTTCGGTGGAATACTTACAAACCTCAAACAGAAGATAGCCAGCGGCCAGTTTTCAAAGGAAGACCTGTGCTATTCAGTGCAGGAGACTATATTTGCCATGCTGCTTGAAGTCTCAGAAAGGGCAATGGCGCACTGCGAAAAAAATGAACTGCTTCTTGGCGGCGGGGTTGCCTGCAACACAAGACTGCAGCACATGGCGCAGAAGATGTGCGAAGAGCGGGGTGCAAAGTCATTCTGCCCTGAAAGGCAGTTCCTCGTGGACAATGCCGCAATGATAGCCTGGCTTGGCCTGCTTCAGCACAAGGCAGGAGCAAAGCTCAAAATAGAAAATGCCACCATCAATCCCTATGAACGGACTGATGATGTGAAAGTTAATTGGCGCTAATGGACATGAAGCCTTAGCTCTGCAGGCATGTAGTTCTGTGCATTGGTTTCAGCCGCAACAGCAGTCTTCCTGAACATCTCTGACCTTTTCGGCAGATTATTCTCGTTTACAATCTTGTAGACGCGATATCTGCTCATGCCACTGATTGCCGTAATGTCCTTGACTGAGAGGAATTTGTCGCTCTTCCTGTTGGCAAAATCAATGTTTGAGTAGGCCTCATTGACAAATGTCCTTGCATCAATCTCGCCGAGCCTTGCCTGCGCATTGGCCCTGTACTGTGGCACGAAACCTGCAATCCTGTCATAGACACTCAATTCAGGCATTGCATCAGAGCCCACCCTGTTGGGACGATATGATCCATTGTCAAGGAAACTTAATACCCTGTTATCAATGCCTGCTGCGCTCGCTTTTGAGTCTGGCGCAGCCGGAGGTGTTTCGCTCTTCGGTCCAGCTTCCTCAGGACCAGGGCCACCGTGTTCAGTAGGCGGTGATTTTATTCCTGGACCTTTTCCGCCAGTTATTATAGATATATCAACAGGTTCATTATCAACTGGTTTCTTTCTATGTTTCCACAGCAGCAGCCCGCTTGCCAAGGCCATTGCTGCCGCAGCAGCTCCCAGGAACCAGGAACCATAGGCACCCTTGCTCTTCTGATGCTGCTGGTATTTGTTGGCTGCCACATTGCCCATAACAGGCAATTTTGCCTCTTCAGCCTTCTGCTGTGCAATAAGTTCTCTGACCTGCTGTTCAAGGCTCTTTGACTCCTTCATTGCTGCGTCATACTTGGCGGTTGTGTTTGGCATTGCGCAGCTTGCATTCCAGTTCTCGCCCACCTGCACATAGTTGGGGTTGTTTGCCAGAGGCGGCGTCCAATTTTCTACAGAGTAGCCATCTTTAATATCCTCATCATAATCTTCATTAATTGCATTCCTGTCATTTGCTGGCAGCAAGTAGCCATTCAGCATTTCAAGAACCTGCTTGTTTGTCGGCTTGGCGCCTGTATCCTTTTCGTAGAGCGCAGCTCCAACCTTCCACGCATTGTCATTTTTTACAAACTTGTAGGTCATATCCTTCAGGAGCGCGCTGCTCTCAGTATCCTTGCCATACATCTGCTTCATTTTCTCTGCAATCTGGGATTCCAGGCTGCCTATTGCCTTTTTCTGGTCCTGGACCTGGGCAATTGCATTTTGATAGCCCTTACTGGCCTGTCTGCTGTGCTTCATCTTGACAAACCCTATAGCCGCCATCCCTAAGCTTCCCAGAATGAGTGTATAGACAACAGGCTTCTTCAATTTTGATATTATCTGATGGTATTTCTCCTTCCTCTGCGGTTTTTTGAATGCAGGGTCATTCTCTGATATGCCAACGCAATCTTTTGGAGACAGCGTTTTCGTCAGCTCATCTAGGCTAGGGGGTTCGGAAATGCCAGAAAATTTGTGCTCTTTTTCCCATTCCTTAAATGCAGGGTTGTTCTCGGGTATTCCCACTCTTCTGCTTGGCTCAACGTATTTCACGTGTGAAAAGCTATGCAAAAAGCTCTCAACCTTTTTGGGTTTTTCTCTTCCCAGATATTTCACTACGATTGTATCTATCTCGGGCAATGTTGCTTCTATTTTATAGTCTTTGCTAAAGTTTAGCCCCATGTCTGCCTTGAAAGTATCAAGCGCACCGGGGTCAGTGAAAGAAACCACATATTTCTGTGGAATAGTTCCCTTATTTCTCTTTTTGAGTCCGAACATCTGCATCGCCTCCAAAATTGTGATATAGGCGCCAGAACGTGGTTTTACTATTTAAATGTTACTATTTTCTGGTGAGAACTTTATTCACTGCCTGCCTTTATAATCTTCTTCAGAATATCCTCATGGCCCTTCCAGTCAAGGGCCTCCTTCAGGACCTGGGCAATGGTTTCAACAGGGATTATCTCAATCTTGTCAAGCCTTGCCTTGTCAATGACAATGTCCTGCATGTTTGACTTTGGCACAATCACCTTTTTTATGCCTGCATCAATGGCAGCCTCAATCTTTGCAGTCAGGCCGCCTATTGGCAGCACCTCTCCCCTGACAGACAGGCTGCCGGTCATTGCATACTCCTGCTTAATGGGAATGTTTTTCAGCGCGCTTATGATGGATGTGGCAACTGCAATGCTCGCAGAATCACCCTCAACGCCCTCATAGGTCTGCAGGAACTGCACGTGCACATCCTTTGTCTCGCGCAGGTCCTCGCCAAAATATTTCTTAACAATAGCAGAGACATTCTTTATTGCCTCTTTTGCAATCTCGCCCAGCTTTCCTGTTGCAATAATCTCCTTTTCCTTGCCGCCAGGCGTCACCTCGCTTTCAATGGGCAGGATTATGCCTGAGAATGCGCCTCCTCCGCCCAGCACAGCAAGCCCGTTTACCCTTCCGACCTGCTTGCCCGTTACCCTTATAACCTCATACTGCCTCTTTAGCTCAATTGCCTTGTCAGCAATCTGCTGCTCAAGCGTCCTGGCAATCTTCTTTGCTGCCTTAATGTGCTCCGGTTCAACAACCTTTGCCTTCTTCTCAACAGCAACGTCGCCTGCTGCCCTTACAAGCCCGCCAAGCTCCCTTAATCTTAGGGTGAGATGGTCCTTCCTGTTTGCCATCTTCTTTGCTTCAATGACAATCTGGTCAACCGCAGCCTTTGAGAACGCCGGAATCTTCTTGTCCTTTGCAACCTCCTGGGCGACAAAGAAAACAATCTTGTTCCTGTTCTCCTCTGTGTCAGGCATTGTGTCTTTCATGTAAACTTCATAGCCGTAGCCCCTTATCCTTGACCTCAGTGCAGGGTGCATGTTGCTGATTGTCTCATAGTTGCCTGCAGCAATAAGTATGAACTTGCAGGGCACTGGTTCAGTCCTCACCATTGCGCCTGCTGACCTTTCGCTCTGGCCTGTGATTGGATACTGGCCTTCCTGGAGCGCAGTCAGCAGCTCCTGCTGGGTGTGGGGCTGCAGCGTGGCAATCTCGTCTATGAACAAAACTCCCATGTGCGCCTTGTGAATCATGCCTGCGACAACCCTCTCATTTGCCGGCGTGCCCAACCCTCCGCTCTGGAACGGGTCATGGAGCACATCGCCGAGCAGTGCGCCTGCATGAGCTCCGGTTGCATCCATAAATGGCACCTGCTTCTGCCTGTAGTTGTCCACAACCAGCTTTGGCGCAATTACCTTGCTGCCCCCGACGCCTGCCCTGTTGCCCAGCCTCAGTGAGAGGATGAACACCACAGCAACAATCATGAATGTGAGCATTGAGGCGGCAAACACAATTGCGTTTGCAGTCTCGCCGAGCTTGAACATGTTTGTCTTCCAAACCCAGAACGGGCCGAACAGCGCAATCAGCAGCAGCATCCACATAAAGACGTTCTGGCCCTTGAACATGCTCATGCTCTGCAGCTTTGCCGTGTTGACAATCTGCCTGCCCTGGCCTGCCGGCACGGTCTTTATTATAGGCTGGTTTTCATCATTTGGATTGGAGAATGCTATAATATCAACCAGCTTTTCCTTTGGCAGGAGCTCTGCAAGTGCAAGGCCCAGCATGCTCTTCCCTGTGCCGGGCTCGCCAATAAGGAGGACATGCCTTCGCTGCTTTGCCGCCTTCCTTACCACTTCAACTGCGCTCTCCTGGCCAAGCACCTGGTCTATTATCTTGTCAGGCACTTTTATATCTGCAGTTGTCTTAAACTTCAGTTCACCCGTCATGGTGCCCAGAGAATTGATTATTATATTAATATCTTTTGTTTATATGATATAAGAAAAAAAAAGAGAAAAAAAACAAGGCAAATTTATTTTCTTCCCCTGGCCATCTTGGCCCTGGAAATGTCGCCCTGCTTGTCGATGAAGTAGAGATATCCTTTTTCTCTCTTTACTCCGGCCTTGTAGACAACATCCTGCTTCTGAGCGCCCTTCTTCTTGCCGCCCCGAGCCATCTTTGTTCGTGCTATGTTGCCTTTCTTGTCGATGAAGTAAAGATAACCTGATTCTCTCTTCACCCCACACTTAGCAATCTTTTCTGCCATTCAAAATCACCTCTTTCTCCTCTAATACGCTCCTTCTTTATATATTTTTCCCTTTTTTCCCTCTATGTATCGTCGATTTTTCGCAAGATTTTTAAAGGAGGGGGTTACAACGCACTGGGGGTACATATGGCAAGTATGGAAGAGCTAAAGAAGGGGGATTACTTCCTTCACCGAGGAGAACCTTACCTTGTAAGGCGCAACGAGATAGTAACAGTGGGGACGCACTGCCACAAAAAGAACAAGGTGGATGCTGTGGCGCTGTTCTCAGGCAGGCAAGAGCTGCTTACAGAGCATCCCGGCAACAAGGCAGAGCTGCTTGACATAAAGCGCAAGTCAGCGCAGGTAATCTCAAAGGGCGGGAATACGATGCAGCTTATGGATACAATAAGCTTTGAAACCTTTGATGCTGAGGCAAAGCAGGACATGGAGCTCAGCGAGGGCGACACTGTGATTTATGTCAGCTACCTGGGGAGGACCACAATCCTCGAGAAATTATAGCACGGCTGTGTTGTAGTGGTAGCAATCCACCCTCCCATAACCTGGTGAAAGGTGGTAGCCCGGGTTCAAACATGCTCACTGGCGCCTGCCAGGGGCGTTGAAAGTCCCGGCAGCCGTATTATTTTCCAGCCTGCCTTGCGATTCTTTCAGCCCTCACTGAAACCCTTTCAGCTTTTTCCTGCAAATCTTCTTTAATCCTGCGCCCCTATATTATATAATGCAGGATGAAACCCTATTGAGGATTGCACTGGTTTGCTCAGTCATAGGCCTGATTGTGCTCTATCTGTGGCAGGCAAGGGTTGAAATACCTGAGGCAAAGGCAGCCAGCCTTGGCGATTATGTTGGCAGGGACGTGAAGCTTGCCGGCAGTGTTGTTAGCGTGAAAAACTATGACACGGTTGCCTACCTTAAGGTAATGCAGCCCTCAGCGGTTTCTGTGGTGCTGTTCAGGGACAGCAACTTCAGCATTCCCAACGGAACACAGGTTGAAATAACCGGCGAGGTAACAGAATACCAGGGAAAGCTCCAGCTGGTGGCGTCGAAGATAAAGGTAAAATAACAAAATATTTATATAAGTTTATATAACTATATATATAGGATTATATAAATTAATCTAAACTAATCTAAGCGAAGGTGAAAGAAATGAAAGAAAAGAACTTAATCCATTACCCTAACCTAAAAACAGTGCTGATGGTGGAGGACGCATTGAAAAGAGCAAAAAACCTGCTTACAAGAGAGCAGCTGAAGAAGAAACTGCAAACACAAATTATGCACCAGACACTTAATGTCATCCTGAATTATCTGGAGGACAGCGGCAAAATCCTTGACGGAAGAAAGGGCATTTTATGGATATACAACCCAAGCCCTAAGCTTGACAGGGCCATAAAGGAAGGTGTTGAGGTTTGACTTTCAAGGGAAAACCGGTAAAGGTTATAATCACCGGTGACGCGAAAGAGGAATTTGAAGAACTAACCCTGGCTGTCGATGAAGAAATATCATCGGGAATAACGAGTAGCGATAACCAAACACTGTTGAATTCAATCAAGCAAAAGATGGAATTGTTAAAAGAGAACCCGGAATACGGTATTCACATAGCAAAAGACAGAATCCCAAAAGAATACATACAAAACTATGGTGTTAATAACCTGTGGAAAATCAATCTTTCCAGTGCTTGGCGGATGATTTACACAATACGTGGCAGCGAGGTGGATATTATCTCTTTAATCCTGGATATAATTGACCATAAACATTACAATAAAAAGTTTAGGTATAAGTGACTGGAGTGCTAATTAGCGATACATTTATATAAATAATAATGCAAGGTTGGCATAGTATGTATAAACCCGTGACATTAAAGAGGTTATTGCTAGCTATTGTGCCACTTCTTACAGTCCCGTCTGCCCTGGCAGCCAGCAGCTCAACCATGCAGGTTGACTTTGTCAAGGCATTTGAGATTGTGTTCGGCCCGCAGGGCATTGGGGGGTTAATGCACTCCACGTGGGGAAACTACGGCATTACCCTCGTGTTTTACTTCCTGCTGTTTTACTCTGTGTTTGGAGCAGCGCTGAGGAAAGTGAGGATATTTGAGGGAGAGGGCAGCCTTGGCCTTAACAGTTCCGGCAAGATGTTTGCCATTGCTATCTCAGCCCTTAGCTGCCTGTCAATATTTGCATTCAAGGACGCCTCACAGCAGCTAATCAAGAGCGTGCTCTCGCCCATGGGCATATTCGGCGGCCTGGCGCTCGGCATAATATTCTTCATATTCATTTACAGGCAGTTCAAGGACTCTGGCACAGGGCATCCAAAATCCTGGGCACTGCTGCTGACCGGCGTGCTTCTGTTCGCAGGCGGCTCAATGATAGGTCAGCCCGACAACATGCTGCCTGCAATAGGCATAATCATGATAATAATCGGCATCGTTTCCTTCTTTGTTGGTATAAGGAGGGGGAATGAGCCAATCACAAGCAGGGATGATGAGCGTGCAGAGCACACAGACAGGCAGCTGGAGAACCAGGAGGTCACAGAGCAGGGGCGGGTTGACCCGTTCATGGAAGCAGAAATAAATGACGCAGTGCGAAGGATAGAGGCGAGGCAGCAGCTTGTGAACGAACTCAGCCAGCGCAACGAAGCAGCGCTTAATGCATTGCGCACACACATTGGGAGACCTTAAAAATGACAAACGAAGTTGTCAGAATACTAATGGAGATGGAGGCGTTGATTGATAGATTAATTCCCAATCTGGAGCAGGAGATAAAGGATGAGACAAACGTGCAAACTAATGAGGCACGCGAGAAAAGGAAAGACCGGATGCTGGCAAGGCAGGAAAAATACCCGGAAGACAGACTTAAAAAAGTGCCCTCAATTTACATGGATGACAAGGCTCTGCTCATGGTGATGAAGCAGCAGAGATGGACAGAAGAGGATGTCGTGCACACCGTTAAAGAGGTTGAGGGGTTCCAGGGCGAAGAAAAGAAAGCGTATAGGGCACTACTGGGCAATATAAGCCAACTCATACACCTGCTCGACCATGCTAAAATCCCAAAGGAGAACGCCAAAACCGCCGAAGAGCTTATGAAAAAGAACCAGGAGCTTCTTGCGAAAATCAAAGAAGATATGAAAAAAGACATCATGAAGCAGGTTGCTGTATATAAAAAATTGCAGGATGACAGGGTGCTTGCGCAGAAAGCAGTGAACCTGCTGAAGAAGAAAGAGAGCGACGAAGAGAAAGACCGGCATGAAGTGCATATGGAATAAATCGAAATCTTTATATTAGATATGCTTGTTCTCAGCTATACAATGCCACAAACAGTCCAAAAGGGGGATTTTGTAGAGGTTGAATACACCGGCAGGATTAAAGACGACATCTCTGCCTTTGACACAACCTCTACTGAAGAGGCAAAAAAGGCAGGAATTTTCTCAAACAATGCAGAATACGGCCCTGTCATCATCTGCATTGGCCAGAATGATGTGCTGCCGGGGCTTGACGAAAAGCTTGACGGCGCAGAGACAGAGAAGGATTACCACTTTGAAATCCCTGCTGAAAGGGCGTTTGGCAAAAAGGATGCAAAGCTCATACAGCTCATCCCCGCAAGGAAGTTCACAGAGCAGAACGTAAGGCCCATGCCAGGCCTGCAGATAAACGTTGACGGCTATGTGGGCATAATCAAATCAGTTGCAGGCGGCAGGACTCTGGTGGACTTCAACCACCCGCTTGCAGGCAGGGAACTTTCCTATGATATAAAAGTGCTGCGCAAAATCACAGATAAGAACGAGAAGATAAGGTCGCTGTTCAAGCTGCACCTGAACCTTGCCCCAAAAGAGGTTATGATTGAGGGCGACAATGTGCTCATACCTTTGAAGCCCCAGTTCATAGGCACTGTGCAGAATGACATAATGCGCAAGGTCAAGCAGTTGATTTCTGAGGCCATTGAGGTCAAGTTTGTAACTCCTGAGAATGGTGACAAAAACAAATAGTTTTATATAGGAGTTGCCCCATTATTTTGATGATTCTGATGCTTGATTGCGAGGTGAAATAAGGTGGAGGATGAAGCCAGCGTCTCACAGGGTATTGCAGGTGATGTGCCAGTCATAGAACCTGCGCCAGAACAGCCAAGGGCAAGGAAAGTTGCCTCAAAGGTTTCAAATATACTGGACAGGGAGCTTGAGGAAATTCTTGCAAGGCAGCGCGCTGCAATAAAGGTTGTGGGAGCAGGCGGGGCTGGCAACAACACCATTGAAAGGATAAAGGAGGTTGGCATTACGGGCGTTGAGGCAATAGCCGTCAACACAGATGCCCAGGACCTTCTCTACACCACTGCTGATGTTAAGGTTCTCATTGGAAAGGAAACAACCCGCGGCCTGGGTGCAGGCTCAAACCCGCAGGTGGGCGAGCAGGCAGCCAGGGAGAACGAGCACGATATAAAGAACGCAATACAGGGAGCTGATATGGTGTTCATCACCTGCGGCCTTGGGGGCGGCACAGGCACAGGCTCTGCGCCGGTTATTGCGGAGGTTGCCAAGAAGATTGGCGCGCTCACTGTTGGCATTGTCACACTGCCATTTGCCATGGAGGGCAACAGGAGATATGAGAACGCAATCATGGGCCTGGAAAAGCTCGAGTCCATTGTGGACACGCTCATTGTCATACCGAACGACAAGCTGCTTGAACTTGCCCCTGACCTTCCGCTGGGCACGGCATTCAAGGTTGCTGATGAAATTCTCACAAATGCAGTCAAGGGCATTGCAGAGCTTGTCACAAAGGCAGGCCTCGTAAACCTGGACTTTGCTGACATAAGGACAGTCATGGGCAGGGGCGGAGTTGCCCTAATCGGCGTCGGCGAGTCAGACACAGAGAACAGGGCTGTGGAGGCTGTTGAAAAGTCAATCCAGAACCCGCTGCTGGACGTGGACATATCAGGGGCAAACGGCGCGCTCATCAATGTCTGCGGCGGCAATGACATGACGCTTGAAGAAGCAAGGAAGGTTGTGGAGACAGTCAGCAGCAAGCTCAGCGAGGATGCCAGGATAATCTGGGGCGCCCAGATATCTGAGGACATGCAGGGAACAATCAGGGCAATGCTCATTGTGACCGGCGTCAAGTCCAGCCAGATATTCGGGCCGGGCAGGACAACTGCCATCAGGAGAAAGGAAGAGATAGAGAACGAGCTCGGGATTGAGTTTGTGGACTGATTGCAAAAAATCACAAAATATTTAAATAGGTCTCATTTCTCCTCCTATTATTCTACTTGGTTTAAAGGACCTAGTGTGTAGAGGAGAGAGAGGAAAAAATGGACGAGCAGGTTGTGCAAACAGGAAGATGGTGGAGATTCAAGCGCTTTGTCAAGGAGTGCATTCGCGTTTTGAAGGTCACAAAAAAGCCTGACAGGACTGAGTTTACAACCATTGTCAAGGTAAGCGGCATGGGCATAGCAATAATCGGCATGATTGGATTTATTATACACATAGTCAAAGTTCTTTTCGTAGGTTAAAATGGAAGAAAAAAAGGATGCAATAGACGAGTTCATGGAAGACGGCATTGAAAAGAAAGAGGAATCGCCGGAGGACAAGGAAGAGGAGTCCCACGAGGCAGAGGAAGCCCTGGAAGAGGAGAAGGCAGAAGAGAAGAAGGAAGAGGCTCCTGAAAAGGAAGAGCCAGAGGAGAAGGAGACTGAGCCTGAAGAGGAGCCTGAGGAAAAGCCCAAAAAGCGGCGCGGCCGCAGGTCAGAAAGCATTGCGCCTGAGTTTGCCGAGCCTGTTCCAGGAGAAAAAAAGCCAACCCTGTTCGCGCTGAGGACAACCGCCAATCGGGAGGACCAGGTCATGGACTTTGTTGTAAGCAACGCCCAGAAAAAGGGCCTGGATGTTTATTCAATCATAAGGCCGCACGGCATGCGCGGCTACATCTTTGTCGAGGCAGGCAGCAGGGCTGATGCAGAGCAGGCTGCCTTTAATGTCCCATATGCAAGGGGCATTCTGCCAAAGACTATAGAATACAAGGAGATAGAGCACATGCTCGAGCAGGTCAAGAAGGATGTCAACATAAGGAAGAACGACATTGCGGAAATCATCTCCGGGCCTTTCAAGAGGGAGCAGTGCAAGATTACCAGGATTGACAAGGCCAAGGAAGAGGTTGTTGTCGAGCTTCTGGAAGCAGCAGTCCCAATCCCGATTACTGTCAAGATGGACGCTGTCAAGGTTATCAGGCGCGAGTCAGAGGAGCCTGAAGAGGAGGAAGAGAAGGGAGAGTGACTTTCTTTCTAGGTAGGGATAGAAAGCTTTTTAAATGAACCCCAATTCTCACGCCCTATGGCAAAGGAAAAGGTTGAGGCATTAATTGAAGGTGGAAAAGCTACAGCAGCTCCGCCGCTAGGCCCGGCCCTGGGCCCCATGGGCATCAACATAGGCCAGGTCATTGCCGAGATTAACCGCAAGACAGAGGCATTCAGGGGAATGCAGGTGCCTGTCAAGATAGAGATTGACAAGGCCACCAAGCAGTTCACAGTCTCAGTCGGCACTCCGCCGGCTTCAAGCCTCATAAAAAAGGAGGCAAGGATTGAGAAAGGCGCAGGCAACCCCAAAGAGGATAAGGTTGCTGACCTAAGGATTGAGCAGATTATCAAGATTGCAAAGATGAAGGAGGACTCACTGACCGGAAGGACGCTCAGGGAGAAAGTCAAGGAAATAATCGGCACATGCAACAGCATGGGAATTCTGGTGCAGGGCGTGCCTGCAAAGGATGCCATTGCCCTTGTCAACGAAGGCAGGTTCGACAAGGAAATCCAGGCAGAGAAGACAGAGCTGACATCCGAGGAGCTGAAGCAGCTGGAAGAGGAGAGGAAGCGCCTGGAAGAGGAAATCAAGACCAGGAGAGAGGAGTTCCTCAAGAAGGCAAAGGCAATCCTCGAAGCCAACGTAGGCAAGGAGAAGGGAGAGATAAAGCGCCAGATGAGAGAGGCAATGATTCCGGACAAGATTATCAGCGAGGTCATCGAGGGAGCAATGCCCGCAGCGCCTGGAGCAGGCGCAGAGGCTGGCAAGCCAGCTGCAGGCAAGCCCGGAGAGGCAAAGCCTGCTGCAAAAGAAGCAGCGCCAAAGGAAGAGAAGAAGGCAGAGAAGAAATAATTATAAAGAAGAAGTTCTTTTTTCCTTTTATGCAAAATTTCCTGGCAAAAAACAAGACTATTCTGATATTGGCAGTTATCATCCTTCTTGGCACTGTCACATACATAAACACACTCAACAATGGCTTTGTGTGGGATGATGAATTTCTTATAACAAACAACCTGTTTATAACAAGCTTCAAGTATCTTCCGCAGACTTTTACAACCAACTCAGGCGCAGGCGCAAGAAGGAGCGACAATTTCTACCGGCCAATGCAGCAGCTGTCATACACAATAATCTACAGCCTGGTTGGGATACAAAAATGGGCGTTTCACCTGCTTAACATAGTGCTGCATATTGGAAATGCAGTCCTGATATTTTTCCTGCTAAAAAAATTGTTCAAAAAGGAAAACCTTGCATTTATAGCGTCACTGCTGTGGCTGGTGCACCCCATACACACCGAGGCAGTTGACATAATGTGCGGGACAGCCGACCCAATGTCAGTGTGTTTTGCGCTTGGCTCATTCCTGCTCTACCTTCACTTCAGGGAGAAACAGAATTGGAAAACATATTCTGCATCATTGTTCCTGTTCATCTGTGCGCTGCTCTCAAAAGAGACAATCATTATTCTTCCTGGCTTGTTTGTAATGTATGAGTTTATCTTTGCAAAAAAGAAGCTGGAGCTTAAAAACTATTTATGGACAATCCCGTTTTTTGCAGTTGCCGGAGTATACTTTTTATTGCGATTGACTGTTCTGAATTTTGTCGGCCACCTAAGTTTCTATACTGTTGAGACTATATACACGCAGCATCTTTACATTAGGATACTTACCTTTATTGCTGCGCTGATTATGTATTACTCATTCCTCTTTTACCCGGTAAACCTGCACATGGACCGGGCATTTCCGGTATTCACCAATATAACCTGGCCAATTGCCCTATCCATTGCAATACTGGTTGTGCTAGCTTACGCCACATACAGAAGCATAAAGGCAAAAAACAGAGTAATTGGCTTTGGCATTCTCTGGTTCTTCATCTGCTTTATTCCAATGAGCGGAATAATTCCTGTAAATGCCATATTGCTTGAGCACTGGCTGTATTTCCCGTCAATAGGGTTCTTCCTGATTATAGCATACCTGCTCGCAAAGCTATATGAAAAAAACAAGATAATTGTAATTGCCATTGTGGTCATTTTGCTGGCAATAATGGTTCCGATGACTCTCTCAAGGAACACAGTATATAAGACCCCAATTACGTTTTATGGAGACATATTAAAATATGGTGAGGGCACAGCAAGGGTGCATAATAATCTTGCAATGGCATATTCAGATGCCGGCAACAATGCACTTGCAGAGCAACACTACCTGAAGGCAATTGAAATTGATGATACATACCCGCAGCCCCACTATAATTTGGCGGTGCAATACGCTAAGGATGGCTTGTTTGACAAAGCAATCTCACATCTCGAAAGAAGCATTGAGATAAATCCAAACTTTTTCTATGCTTATGACCTTCTTGCAAAGATATATGCGCAAAAAGGCGATTTTGAAAAAGCAGAATATTACAAGCAGGCGGCAGGCCGGATAAAATATTACTGAAACTCTAAAAAATACTTGCTCATATCCCTGCCCCGCCCTGTGCTTTTCAAGCGCAGGGAAGCGAAGTTTTCTGCAAAGTTAAATTCCAAGGACAGCAGCAAATCCGCGCAGTTCCTGCGAGAGTTGTGCAAAGTTCCTTATCTTAAGCAACCTTCTGAGGATTATTCTTGGCCGCAGATAGAATTTTTTGTGTGCGGCTTTATAATACATCTTTAATTTTTCCTGGCTTATTGTCGGAAGATCCATTACTGTTTCAGACATATTGTATCTGCTCCAGTCCTTTGTGCTAATGTAGCCCCTGCTGTCAGCCCACTCAAACATCTCAGTGCCCGGGTAGGCTGTGGTTATGTTGAACTGCACCTCATCAGGGTCAAGCTCCAGCGCAAAATCAATTGTCTTCCTAATTGTCTCCTCTGTCTCGCCCGGGTTGCCAAGCATGAAAGAGCAGCGCGTGTCAATCCCAATTTTTCTGGCAGCCCTGACAATCGCCTTTGCATGCTCCAGCGATATTGCCTTTTTGATGTTCTTCAGTATCTGCTCGTCAGCTGACTCAATCCCCATCAATATCAGGTGGCAGCCTGCCCTCTTCATTGCCCCCAGTATCTTCTCATCCAAAAAGTCAGGCCTGGTGAAGCAGCTCCATGTTATGTCAATCTTTTGCATGATTAATGCATCGCAAAATTCAAAAACAACATTCCGAAATGCAGTAAACGTGTCATCATAAAAATTGATTTCCTTAATCCCATATTTTGATTTCAACAACCTAATCTCAGAAATAATGCTTTGTGCAGAGCGCGCCCTAAGTTTTCTGCCGAATGTAGGCTGGCAAAACGTGCACCTTCCAGGGCATCCCCGTGTTGCAAAAATGCTCATTGCAGGGAGCCTCCTGTAGTTACCAATTGCAGGTTTGTATTTTTTCATAGGCAGCAAATGGTATGCTGGCGCAGGGATGCTGTTCAAATCTTCAACATTAGGCCTGTCTTTATTGTGCACAATGTGCCCGCCCTTCCTGTATGACAAGCCAGGGATTTTTTCCTTTGGTTTTCCCTGGCATATCTCAAGCATTGTAATTTCTCCCTCTCCCCGTACCACATAGTCAACATTTCTGTCTGACAGGACTTCTTCTGGCATGAATGAAGGATGTATCCCTCCAAGGATTATTTTTGCCATTGGATATTCTGCCTTGCAATACTCTGCAATCTTAAGCGCGTTTTTTATCAGGGGCGTTGTTGCAGTTATCCCAACATACGAGGGATTTAGCCTCCTGAGCCTGGAAGGTATCTGGCTGAGTGATATTTTTTCAGCAGTGCAGTCCAGAATCCTGACAGAAATATTGTTTTTTTCAAGGACTGCCGCAATATACGCAAGCCCAAGGCTTGGCAAAGTGCTTCCAACCTTTCTCCAGAGGTTTTTTCGGTTTTCTATAACCCATGGCGGGTCAATAAGCAGGACATCCATTTTACAGCCAGTATTTTATAAGGGTCATTGCAGCCTGTGCCCCATCTCGCCACCTGATTTTTTTCCCCTGCCATTTTGCCCTTGGATAATATGAGATGGGAACTTCCATAATCCTAATTTTCCTTAAGGCGACCTTTGCAGTTATTTCAGGGCAGAATTCAAATCTTTTGCATTCCAGGGGAATTCCTTTTATCACATCTGCGCGAAAAACCTTGTAGCATGTTGACTCGTCTGTTATCCTGGTATTATACAGCAGGTTGGTAAACCAGGTCAGGAACAGCCCGCCAATTGTGTATGATATGCCCGAGTGCTGCCTGTTTTCTTTGTTAAGGTTCCTTGAACCATAAACCACCCTTGCCCTTCCGTCCAGTATTGGCTTAATCAGTTTGTAATATTCATTTGGCTCATACTCCAGGTCAGCATCCTGGATAATGATAATGTCGCCTGTTGCCTTTTTCAGTGCAGTCCTGATAGCCATGCCCTTGCCAAGATTCTTCCTGTGGTAGAGCACCTTGATTCCTGGCTCCTTTATGTGTTTTAGCACCTCTCTTGTGCTGTCTGTTGAGAAATCATCAACAATTATTATCTCCTTTTTTACATCCTTGGTGTCTGCTGCCAGGACAAGCCTTAAAATCTTTGAGATTGTGCTAGCTTCATTGTATACAGGCATTATGATTGATAGTTTCATTTGAGCTCCTTGGTTTTCATCCACCTAATCCCAAGTTCCTGCGACACTTCTTTTACAAACCCCATAATCCTCTCCTTTTCCGTGCCAAGCCCCTTCCAGTCAACAAGAATTAATACCACCTTCTCCTCTGTTTTTTCTATTGCCTGCCGCAGCATATCCTTGTTTAGGTAAGCAAGGTTGTATTTCGGGCACACATGGCCAACTGCAATGTCAGAATTAATGATTATATCCTTGAAGTTTGGCGTATGGTGCAGGCCTCCCACTCCAACAGCCGCTCTTGCAGCCGGAACATCAACTGTAAGGACCTGCATAATTGTTTTTGCAATGGCTTCGCCGGCTTCCCGGTTGGTCCATTCAGACAGTGCAGAGCCAATCTCAATGAAAAAACACGGTTTTGTTAACAACGGCCCGTGGTGGGTGCACTCCTGGATAATCTCATACTTGAGTTCGCCGGCATTTTTAGACAATGCAATCATT